>OGGV01000202.1_pt1 | contig 46203 bp, 40 predicted proteins | sample 1571301 | NCBI WGS metagenome assembly OGGV01 (sample SAMEA2582072, study PRJEB24529) | metagenome | biome: Human gut stool | place: China | collected 2011
ATGGGCGTGCTGGTGCTCTCGGGCGAAACGACGCTCGACGTGGCGGACAAGGCCGACCCGCAGCCGCACATCACGGCCGACAGCATCGAAGTGCTGGGCGCGCTGATCCGCGAAGCGCACAGCAAATAACCGGACGCGGCATGCCGTCCGCCAGACCGGCAGCACCGCACCGCCGCACCGGCATATCAGCGCTGGGGCGCACAAATGCCTGTCGGAAACAGCACTCCGAATAGGCGGAGGTTATACTCCTATCAGAAAAACCGGGCTCCGAAAGAGCCCGGTTTTTTACGGTGTTCACCGGAAAAGCACTATCTTTGCAGAAGATAAACCGCACCCGGACAATTGGGAGTTTGCGCTCTTCCCGCCCGTTTGCACCATCATCGCGGCGATAGAGCCAGATAAACGAACGGTAAACCCTATGGAACACAATATCCTCATACCCCTGCTGCTGACGCTGGGCGCCGGACTGGCCACCGGCATCGGCAGCGCCATCGCTTTCTTTGCCCGCCGCACCAACAAGCGGCTGCTGTCGTTCTCGCTGGGCCTGTCGGGCGGCGTGATGATCTACGTATCGTTCGTCGAGCTGTTCCAGCAGGCGCACACCACCCTCTCGGACGAATGGGGCGCACAGACGGGGATCATCGTCACCGTCGCCAGCTTCTTCGCCGGGATACTGCTCATCGGCATCATCGACCGGCTCGTCCCCTCGTTCGAAAACCCCCACGAGGCACACATGGTCGAGGAGATGGACAAGCAGCCCCGCAACCCGAAACTCATGCGCATGGGCGTAATGACCGCACTGGCAATCGGCATACACAATTTTCCGGAAGGTATCGCCACGTTTACCTCGGCCGTGGACAACATGGCTCTGGGCGTTGCCATCGCCGCGGCGATCGCCATCCACAACATCCCCGAAGGCATTGCCGTCTCGATCCCGGTTTACTATGCCACGGGCGACCGCAAAAAAGCCTTCAAACTCTCGTTGTTGTCGGGGCTCGCGGAACCTGTCGGGGCGGTGCTGGCCTACCTGGTGCTAATGCCCTTCATGACGCCGACACTGATGGGCTGCATCCTCGCGGGCGTAGCGGGAATCATGGTATTCATTTCGATCGACGAACTGCTGCCAGCAGCCCGTGAATACGGCGAAGCGCACATCTCGATCTACGGCGTAGTGGCCGGCATGGCACTGATGGCCGTAAGTCTCATCATACTCGGATAAAACAATGGACATCCTGTTACTACTCGTCGGCCTGGGGCTGATCCTCGGCGGCGCAAATTTCCTGACGGACGGCTCTGCGGCGGTAGCCCAGCGTTTCCGCGTCCCGGAATTCATCATCGGCCTGACGATCGTCGCCGTCGGCACCTCGATGCCCGAACTGGTGGTCTCGGTACTCTCGGCCGCGGCGGGCAACAGCGACGTGGCGATCGGCAACGTCGTCGGCTCGAACATTTTCAACGTCTTCGTAATCCTGGGAATCTGCGCGCTGATCCGGCCGCTCGTGCTTACTAAGGAAAACATCCGGCGCGACATCCCGTTCGGCATGGCCGCGTCGCTCGTGCTGCTGGCGGTCACTTCCGACCGCCTGGTATGCGCCGGGGCAACGGACAGGATCGGCCGCCCGGACGGCATCGTCATGCTCGCGCTCTACATCGGGCTGATGTGGTACATGATCCGCACAACCAAACGCCAGCGCAGCATACCCGGTGCGACAACCGGAATGAATGTCCCCGTATCCGGAGCTGCCCTGAAAAACGGGGCGCAACACGCCGAAGGCACAAAGAAACCGATAGCCTTGTGGCTGGCGGGGGTAATGATCGCAGGAGGGCTCGCGGGACTGGTCTTCGGCGGCGAGATGTTTCTGAAAAGCGCTACGGCGATCGCCCGCACGCTCGGAATCAGCGAATCGGTCATCGCCATCACGCTCGTGGCGGGCGGCACGTCGCTGCCGGAACTGGCTTCGTCGGTGGTATCGCTGCTCAAAGGCAAAGCAGAAATGGCACTCGGCAACGTCATCGGATCGAACATCGCCAACATCCTGCTGATCCTGGGCATCAGCGCCACGATCCACCCCCTGACGATGGGCGGGATCACGCTGACGGACATCCTCGTGGTCGTGCTGAGTTCGCTGCTGCTGTTCATGGCAGCCTTCACGTTCCGCAGCAAAAAGCTCGACCGGTGGGAAGGCGCTATCTTCCTGGCGATTTACATCGCTTACATCTGGTATTTGGTCAGGTAACGGTCGATCAGCCGCGGCAGGGCATAGCCGCCAAGCGCGGCGGTTTCCACGGACGGGAAAGCAGGCATGGCGTCGCATTCGATGCGGTGGAAAACCGCATGCAAAAGCTGGTGCGAAAGCTGGTGCCCGGGCATCGTGACACTGCGCCGCAGGTGCCACCTGCCGTTGCCGAGCAATTCGCGGAACGCCGCCGTTGCAGCCAGCTCCGCGAAATCCGCAGCCTTGTCCGTTTCGATAAGCGGAAATTCATACAACCCCTGCCAGATATCGCCTCCGCCGCGACGGTGCAGCAGCGTCTGCCCGCCGCAGGTCACGTGCAGGTAGTTGAACCAACGGTCGCGCACCTTCGCACGCCCCTGTTTTACGGGACGCACGCCCACCGTGCCCGCAGCCAGGGCGAGGCACCGCCCAGCCAAGGGGCAATCCCCGCACCGGGGCTGCGCGGGGGTACATTGCAGGGCCCCGAAATCCATGATCGCCTGGTTGTAAAGTCCCGGGCGGGAAGTATCCAGCTGCAACTGCGCCAACTCGGCGAACGTCCTCTTCCCGGCCGTCGTATCTATCGGGATGCCGATATCGAAAAGCCGTGCCAGCACCCGGTATACATTCCCGTCGAGCACTGCGCACGGAGCGTCGTAAACGATCGAGCAGACGGCCGCCGCAGTATAGTCGCCCACGCCGGGCAGCGCGCGCACCTCCCCGTACGTGGCAGGGAACACCCCGCCGAACCGAGACATGACCTGCCTCGCGGCAGCATGGAGGTTGCGGGCACGGCTGTAATAGCCCAACCCCTGCCACAGTTTGAGCACCTCGTCCTCGGGCGCGGCTGCCAGTGCGGCGATGTCGGGGAACCGCTCCGTAAAGCGCAGGTAGTACTCCAATCCCTGCGCCACGCGCGTCTGTTGCAGGATAACCTCCGAAAGCCATATCCGGTAAGGGTCACGCGTGCGACGCCAGGGCAAGTCACGGCCTTCGCGGGCGAACCAGGATAGCAGTATGTCGGAAACAGGCTCCATCTTTCGGATGCAAAAGTAACATTTTTCCCGATTAGGAACTATATTTGAAGAAGCAAAGCCACTATCTAAAACGCAAGGTTATGGAAAGAAAAAAACACACGCTGGTCGACAATGCCGACGAAAAGCGCTATGAATTCGACCTGGGCGATGACATCGCCATCATCGAATACATCAAAACCCAGGGATTCATTATCCTGACACACACCGAAGTCCCTGAAAAATACGAAGGGCAGGGCATCGGCGCCGAGCTGGTGCACGACGTACTGGAGGATCTGCGCGCCAAGAAACTACAAATGATCCCCCAGTGCCCCTTCATCGCCCAATATATCCGCCGCCATCCCGAATGGGTGGACGTGGTACTGAAAGAAATACCGGCCAAATAAACAGGAAACCCGCCTCCCGGCGGGTTTCCTGTTACGGTATCACGGCATTCAAAAATCGTCCGTGCGGAACGGCACGACCGGCAGCCCCCGGATGTTGGCCAGGTTGCCGGGCATGAAGTCGCGGAACCCGTACCGCACGGCAACCGGACTGGCAACCTCTTTCGACGAGACGACCAGCAACAGCTCCCGCCTATCGACCTCCACATCGGCCGGATGGAATACCCGGTCGGGGCCGCACACCTCGAACCCGCGGATATCCTCCATACGGCTGAACCCCTCTTCGGTATGGGACAAGGCAACGTAAGCCTTTCCGTCGCGGATCCCGATCGACCTGAACCGCGGGCTTTCGCAGGCGATGTCTGAAAAACCGTAGGTCTTGTTGAGTGCCATGTAGGCCAGCCGGTGCCCTACCTCCCGTTTATTCTTGGGGTGGATATTGGTTGCCTCGTAGGGTTCCACCAGGTCGTTCGTGCAGATCAAGCCGCTGTTGGGGATGAGTTCCCGTGCTTCCCACTGCGCTTCGCGCAGATAGGGGCCGTTGCCGCTGCCATAGGCGAAGGGGGCGACTTCGACGTAATAGAACGGGATATCGCCCTGCTTCCAGAGCGAACGCCACAGCCCGACCATGTTGGAAAGGCGGACGGCATAGTCCTTATACTGGTTTACGTTCGATTCACCCTGATACCACAGGAAGCCACGGACGGTATACCCCGCAACCGGGTGCAACATGGCATTGTACATCACCATCGGGCGCAGCCAGTCGGTCGTAGCCTCGATGCCTTTTTCCGTCAGGTCGATATCGGGATAGGTTTCCAGTATCTCGCGGTTCGTCCAACCCTCGACGCGCGTCCCGCCCCACGTGCAGTCGACGATGCCGACGGGTACGTGCAGCACGTCGGCGAGCAGTTCGGCAAAGAAATAACCCGTGGCGGTGAAATCGGGCGCGGTCTCCACCGTACATGGCCTCCATTTCCCCGGAACCCGATCCTGGGGCGTATAGGCCGCCGTGAGGGGTATTTTCACGTAGCGGAGCCTGTCGCGCATACTCCCCGCACGGGCTATGATCTCGTTGGCCCCGGCGATGGGACAGTTATTGAACCCGCGGAGCGGCATCTCCATATTGCTCTGCCCGCCGGCGAACCAGACTTCGCCGATCAGTACGTTGTCGAGTACGATCCGCTCGCCGCTTGCGATCGTTACCTGCTGCGGCTCATAACTGCCGGCCGGGGTGTCCACCCGCGCAGACCAACGGCCGTCGGCATCGCTTCGCACGGTGCATTCGGCACCCCACGAGGTCTCGATCCGCACCGTGGCACGGGGATCGGCCCAGCCCCAGAGGCGGCATTGGGCATTTTGCTGGAGCACCATGTCGCTGCCGATGATCTCGGGCAGTTCGACCTTGGCCGCGGCACCCCATGCGGCGGCAAGGCAAATAAGGGACAAAATGAGTTTCTTCATATCGGTGCGGTATCAATTTATTTCCCGCAAATTTACATTTTTTCCGGCAACCGGGAATACCCCGCGTGCATAAAAACAACCCGGCTGTTAATATAGGTATCGAATTTTTTCGAAAATTCCTGTCCGAAAATTTGGTTTATTTCACAAACTACTTTATATTTACAATAGATTTATAAACCAATTTATAAACCAAGAGAGTCATTTCACACCGCAAACCTATGGAACTTCTGGAAAACACCACCGACAAACGCCGCCTTTTCGGCCGCTGGTTCGCCCGCCGCATCACCACCTACGTCGCGGTATGCGCGTTCCTCACCTTCGTCAACTGGTACACCTCGCCCCACTACTGGTGGGTGGTATGGGTCATGGCCGGCTGGGGACTGAACCTGATCCTCTCGCTCGCATGGTACCTGACGGGCTGCGACGAGGACAAAGATTACCGTTAAACCCATAAAAATCCCGGTTATGAAAACCTTACACCTGTTACGGGCCGCCAGCCTCATGCTGGCCTCCACGGCCGTCTCGGCCAAGACGCTCGAAGTCACGGTATCGGACATTCGCAACGACAAGGGCAACATCCTCGTCATGGCCAAGGTCGCCGGGCAGGAACAGCCCGTCTACGGCATGGCAGCCGCAAGGGCCGGCAAAGTCGTCGTGACGCTCGAAGGCATCGAAGCCGATGCGGCCGAGCTTTCGCTTTTCCACGACGAAGACGGCGATTACAAAATGAAGATGGGCGAGCGCGGCCCCGCCGAAGGCTACGCCACCCGAAAATGCAAGCTTCCCGCCGAGCACAACACGGCCACGCTGAAGCTCTACTATCCTGCCACCGAAAACGAATAGGCGCATGTACCGCCCGCAGCTCACCGCACTGCTGCTCGCCGCGACGATCCCGGCCGCAGCTCAACACACCCTCCGGGGGCGCGTCCTGGAGGGCGAGAGCCCGGTCGGCTACGCCACGACAGTCCTGCTGCGCGACGGACGCCAGGCAGCGGGCACGACGACCGACGACGCAGGGGGCTTCGTGCTCACGGCGGATACGGGCCGTTACACGCTCGTACTGCGACACGTCGCCTACCGGCCCTTCGAACAGGAGGTATGCGTCGCCGCAGCGGATACCGACCTCGGGGATTTGCCCCTTGCACCTCTCGGAATCAGCGAGGTGACGGTGACCGCCGAGACGGTGACACGGCAGGCCGACAGGTTCGTGGTCAGCATCGGGAATACGCCCGCACTCGCGGGACAGGACGGCACCGAACTGCTGGCGCGGGCGCCGGGCGTATGGCTGGGTGACAACGGCATCTCGATCAACGGCGCCGGCGGGACGAAAGTCTACGTGGACGGCCGCGAGCTGAAAGGTTCGGCGGAGGAGACCACCACCTACCTGCGCAGCCTGACCGCAGCCGACATCGCCCGCATCGAGGTCATGCCGCTGGCCGGCACCGAGTTCGCAGCCGACACGCGCGGCGGGGCGATCCTCATCACGCTCCGGCGGCGCCGCGACGGCGGCATGGACGGCAACCTGCAATTCTCCACGGTGCAAAGCAACCGGATAGCGGGCTATACCCCTTCGGGGCGTATCGGCATCCGCACAGGGCGCTGGACACTCACCGCATCGGGGTCGGGAAGCTTCACTCCGGTTGCCGAAAGCCGCTTCACGGAGACCCGCGAACAGGCCGGGCAGCCGCTGCCCTTCGCCGGCAGGAGCGATTCGAAGAGCCGCACAAACTACGGGCGCGGGCATTTCTCCGCGGTCTTCGACCCGACGCCGAAACACACCGCAGGTTTCGACATCGAATACACGGAACGCAGCACCCACATGCCGACACTATCGCGCACCACACTCGGACAAACCCAGAGCGACAGCCGCTACCGCCAGCACATGGATGGGAATACCCTGACCGCAACCGCCAATTACATCTGGAAGATCGACACGCTGGGTTCGCAGTTCAAACTGATCGCCGACTACACGCGTTACACCTCCGACGGCGACAACAGCTACCACACGACGACCTGCGCACCCGGAACCCTGCGCGACTCGCTCTACGAATCCGCCACGGGTTCCGTATACGACATCCTGACGGCCGACGCCGGGCTTACGCGCAAACTGCCGCACGGCCTGACACTGCGCGCGGGGCTGCGCTACACCCGCAACGACATGGCGGACAAAAGCCGCTACGCAGCACAGACGCAGGGCACATGGCTCGCACTGCCCGAATACAGCTACGACCAGCACTACACCGAGCAGATCGGCGCGGCCTATGCCTCGCTGGAGTACAGCGCCGGGCGGTGGGAGCTTTCGGCCGGGCTGCGCGGTGAATACACCTCCGTCGCATCGCAGGCCTTCGGCCGCTCCTATTTCGGGTTGTTCCCAAACGTTTCGGTCAGCCGCGCGCTCAACGCCCTGCGCACATGGCTGCTCGTGGCGCAGTGGAGCCGCAACATCGAACGCCCGGCATTCCCGGCGCTGAACCCCGCACGGATCCGCATATCGGATTACAGCTGGCAATCGGGCAACCCCTCGCTGCGGCCGACCTACATACACCGTTTTTCGCTCACGGCCGTATGGAAATACCGTTACACGCTCACCGTGGGCGGCAACCTGCACCACGACCTGATTCGCGAAATCGCACACAGGGACGCAACCGCCCCGGACGCCGTGTATATCCGTCCCGAAAACCATTACACAGAGAACCACTGGTTCGTGGCGGCGAGCGTCCCGGCGAAAATCACCCGCTGGTGGAACCTCTCGGTCAATGCCGTCGGGGTGATGCAGCGCATCCGGCTCAACAGCACCGACAGCCCTGCGACGCACTACCTGATGTTCGCCGACGCCACCTGCTCGTTCACGCTGCCGGCCGGGTTCTTCGCCGAAGCCGTCTACCGTGCCCAAAGCCGCCTCTACTCGGGCAACAGCGAGGTCGGGCCGCGCCACACGCTCTCGGCGACCGTCAAAAAACAGCTCTTCGGCAAACGCCTGACGCTTTTCTGCACCCTGTCGAACATCACCGGCTGCGACTGGGAGTTCGCCTCCCTGACCGACGGCATGCGGCGCACGATCGACACAGGGCAAGCCTGGTCGGGGCGCTTGTGGAAAGTCGGCGCGGCCTGGAATTTCCGCACCGGCAAAAAATTCCGCGCCCGCACCGTCGAAAGTGCAGCGGAAACCCAGCGCAAGCGCCTCGTGAAAAGCACGGAACAATAAAAAATAATTCGTAACTTTATCCCCCGTAACCCACCATCCGCCATGGAAGAAAAAAACCTCGACGCAGACCAGCGCATCGAACTCATCCAGCAGATGATCCGCGGCACCCGCCAACGGCTCTCATTCGGCAGCAGCAACCTGTTCCTCCTGTGGGGATACCTGCTGGCCGCGACCGCCATCGTGATCTTCGTCCTGCTGAAAACCACCGACTGCCGCACCTGGCTATGGTTGTGGCTGCCAGCCGCGACAACAGGGGGCGCCGTGACCTGGTGGCATAACAGGTTCCGCGCCCCGCAGGTCAAAAGCTACACCGACCGGCTGCTGGAACAGATATGGAGCTGCATAGCCTCACTGGTCGTCCTGTCGGCGATCCTGATTTGCGGGTACGACCCGTGGGCGGTCGACCCGCTCTTTCCCGCGTTGCTGCTGATCGGCGCCGGGCTCTTCATCTCGAGGCAGGTGATCCGCAACAGATACATGTACTACGCGTCATGCATCGTCGTACCGATCGGCTTCGGCATTACCCGCGACTCGTGGCTCAATGCCGACCCCGACTACAACCTGCTGCAATTCGCCGCAGCGATCCTCATCGGGCTCACGGGTGCCGGCTATGCACTCAGGCGGCAGGTAAGGCGCGATGCGGACAAAGTGGCGAAATCAAACGACGCGCATGACTGAAGATAAGAAACTGAACGCCGCCGAGAGTCTGGTACTCATCGGCCGCATGATCGAAAATACACGCAACCGCATGGCCGGCAGCGCCGGGCTCCACCTGCTGACATGGGGTTATGTTACGGTCGCCACGACACTCGCCGTCTGGGGGCTGGCAAGCTATTTCGACAACACACACTGGAACTACCTTTGGTTCATGCTGCCGGTAGCCGGCTACCTCATAACCCGCCTGCTCGGATCCGAAACGACCGGATCCTGTTCCCGCACTTACGTCGACCAGGTGATAGACATAATCTGGAAGGTCATCGGGTTCGCCGCCCTGCTGGTCGGCTCGCTGGCGGTGCTGCTCATCATCCGGATTCCGGTAACGTTCACCATCCTGCTGATGATCGGCATGGGAATCGCCATCACCAGCCTGATTCTGCGGTTCACGCCCGGCATCGCCGGAGGTACGGCGGGGATCGTATTGGGATCGGTTTCACTCGCGATTACCGACCACTGGCACCTCGTATTATTCACGGCAGGATTCGTCCTGATGCTGATCATCCCGGGGCACCTGCTCCACTACCGTTATAAACATTCCGGGCAGTACCGTGCCGACAAGGGCGGCGGCGAAACACCCGACGCCCACTGAAACGACATGAAACGGACGCAAAAACACATCGCTATGGAAGACAAGCAACTGAATGCCGCCGAGAGCATCGCGCTCATCAGCCGCATGATCGACAATACCCGCAACCGCATGGTGCGCAACTCGGGACGGCCGTTCCTGGTCTGGGGATACGTGACCGTCTTCACGACGCTCCTGGTCATGGGTGCGGTATACTATTTCCAGGATCCGAAATGGAATATCCTGTGGATGGTGCTCCCCGTTTTGGGCGCATTGCTGATGTGGCTGACACGCGACAAGCATACCGAGGGCAAAGTCAGCACGTTCGTCGACCGCGTCATCAACAACGTATGGATGGTGACGGGCCTTACGGCGTGGTTCGTCAGTATGCTCACGCTATTCAGCCAGATACGGCTGCCGATCCTGTTCATCATCCTGCTGACGATGGGCATGGGAACCACGATCACGGGGCTGATCATCCGGTTCCGCCCGGCGACCGCCGGCGGTGCGGCGGCGATCGTCCTGGCTCCCGTTTCGCTCATCGTGAGCGGGTACTGGATGCCGACCCTCTTCGCCGTCGGATTCGTCGTGATGATGATTATCCCGGGGCATATCCTCAACTACAAGTCGAACCATACGAACGGATAACGCAATGAACGGACAGAAAATATCCGAAACGGAAGCGCTGGACATCATCGCCCGCGTCTTCGACCGCAATATGCGCCGCATGAATTACGTGCGGGGCGAATTGTTCATCTTCTGGGGAGCGCTGCTCAGCCTCACGGCGCTGGCCGAATACGGGCTTTACCACTGGACAGGCGACGTGCGCGTACTGTGGAGCTGGCTGGCACCGCTGGTCTGCGGCTATATTTGGACGGTTCGCAATTCGCGGCGGAAGGCCCTCGTCCGCACGGGGTTCGACGACCTGCTGATCCTGATATGGGGCATGCCGGCGATGATCTCGGCCGCCGCGATCGTCTATGCCGTAACCATCCCCGGGAATACGATAAACCCCGTAGGCGTCATGCAGCTGCTGCTCGGCACGGCACTGGCTATCACCGCCGAATTCTACCGGGGGAAAGGCTCCCAGCAATCGGGGTCGTTCGCAGCGCTGCTGATGCTCTCGATCTTCGAGCTCATCATGGCTTTCAACTATACGTTCCGGGCGCCGTTCGACGCCCAAGGCGGGACGTGGATGCTCGAACTCTCCGCCCATGGCATACTGCTCGTACTGCTACCCGGTTTTATCCTCCGCCACATAACCCGCAAGCAATGTTCAAAGAACTGAATCCGCTGCTGCATTCGGAACTGAGACTGGCCGTGATGTCGATCCTCATCGGGGTCGAGAGCGCCGACTTTGTCTTTATCCGGCAGCAGACCGGAGCCACGGCGGGCAACCTTTCGGTACAGCTGGACAAGCTGGCGAAGGCGGATTACATCGAAATCGAAAAGACCTTCCGCGGAAAGATGCCCTGCACGGTCTGCCGCATCACGGACACCGGGCGCGATGCCTTCGCCGAATACGTCGCGGCATTGCAGACCTACATAAAAAGATAACCACAAAACGTCCACGGCGTTCCGCCGTGTTTATTGCCGTCCATCCCAGCCCGCTGTGGCGGGGACTTTTTGCCGTGACAGCGGCAAAAGCGCTCCGGAAAGGCATCCGTATCCGAATTTACATCGTGCAGAAGAACGTCACCAGGAACGGGACGCTGAAATCGAGCACGCAGCCGTGGAAGATCGACACCACGGCATAGGGTTTCCCTGCGGACTGCGTGATGATCGGCAGGGTGGTATCGAAAGTCGTGGCTCCGCCGATCGAGACGGCGGCCAGCGGCCCGAACCACCGGGCGACAAGGGGTGCGGCCAACAGTGTGAACAGCTCGCGCATGACATTGCAGAGCAATGCCACCGTTCCCAGCTCCGCGCCCCGGAAATCGGCGATGAAGATACTCGAAAGCGAGTAGTAGCCGAACCCAGCGCCGACGGCCATCGTGTCCCCGGCCGTAAGCGGCGGCAAGAGCAGTGTCGACAAGGCAGCGCCGGCCAGCGTACCGACGGCCGTCATCACGGGCAGCAGCGCCAGCCGCGGATCGAGCCGCCGCACACGCCCCGCAAGGGCCGTATCGCTGCCGAGGGTGATCCCCACGCAAAACATCAGGGCATAGAGCACATAGGTGCTGAGGCGCGACCCCGCCACGTCGAACGGCAAGGCGGAGAACACCCCCGCCAGACACCCTGCGACGAAAAAGGCGACGATCACGAGGCTCCCCCGCAAGGCGCCCCATACGGAAAGGGGTCGGGTGTCCCCGCCAGCTGCGGCCTGGCCGCCTGCCGCCCCTCGCGGGAAATCCGCAGCCGCGGCAGGCAGTCCCGGCGATTCCGCACCGCCTCCGTCGGGCACAGCGTCCCGGCGCCGGACGCAGCGCCACAACAGCCACGACATACAGATGCTGCCCGCGACCGAGCATGCGAAGATGACAAAGGCCGTGCGTCCGAGGGTCGCCATACCGCCCACGACGGCAGGGTCGGAACCGACCTCCAGTCCCAGCAGGAACAGCAGGAGCCATATAATCACGGTGATCATACGGGAGACGAATACGAGGCGCCAGCTCGACAGCAGGCGCCCCGTAATGATTCCTCCGATGATGACGGCAAAAATGACAAGCATCGTTTATTCCTGCTTCGCCGTGAGTTTTTCGATCTGTTTATCGGCCTCGGCCGCAAGTTTGTCGGCCTGTTTGCGGGCTTCCTCGACCAGTTTGTCCCCGGCCTTCTCGGCAGCCAGCTTGGCCAGCGCACCTTTCTCCTTCGCACCGTCGATAAGCTTCGTCCGTTGCGCCTGGGCGGCCTCGACGAGTTTCTCACCCGCCTTCCTGGCCTCGGCCCGGAGGTTGTCGGCCTGTTTGCGGATCTCCTCGCCGAGCGACTCGCTGCCCGTGAGCTTCTGAATCTGCTGGTCGACGACGTTCTTCACGGCCTGCTCGGCGGCCTCCTTCACACCGAGCGTGATCTTGGGCGAGGTGAACGTGCCGCCGATACCGACGTTGACCGATTGCAGGATACCGCCCGTCGAACCGGCCGGGAGGGCTACTCTGGCCGTATAGTCGATAGTCTGGTCGAGCCCCGTCGAACCCGACATGTTGATCCTGATGTCGCCCATCTTCAGGTCGAAAGGCTCCGTAGCGATACGTCCGTCGCGGATAGCGAAGCGGATAGCCACGTCCTTGGCCTCGATCTTACGCAGGTTGTCGTTGTTGAGCGCCTTGGCCAGTGCATCGAACGCCTCAATGTTCTGGATGCGGATATTGGCCGACTTGATCTCGCCCGTGGCGTTGACCGACTGCAGGTCGGGCGACATCTGCGCATCGAGCGTCGCGGACATATCGAGCGAAAGCGAATAGTCGCCGCCCGTCTTGGCAAAGACCGGGACGAGTTTCTGCACCATCTCCAACTCGTCGAAGGTCTTGGAGAACGATGCCCCCGAAAGCCCCAACGAGAGTTTCAGCGCCGGGCGCTGCGGATCGGAGGCCGTCGAGTAGCTGCCCGATGCGGTAGCCGTACCTCCGAAGAGCTGCATACGCAGGCGGCTGAGCGACAAAGTTCCGTCCGCCATGCGCATTTCGCCGGTGATGCCGCCGATGGTCATCTTCTGGAACAACACCTTTTGCAACTCGGTATTGAGCGAAAGGTCGAGGTTGCGCGGGACTTCGAGCGCCTGCGCGGGAGCAGGAGACTCGGCGGGCGTTTGGGCAGCAGCTTCCCCGCCGGCGGTTTCTTCGTCGGCCGGCATGGCGTTCATGATCTCGTTCAGGTCGAGCAGGTCGGATTTCACGTAAAGGCGCCCGGAGAGCTTGTCGCCCCGCAGCAGGTAGCCGATATACCCCGTAAGCTGGCCGTTGGCCGCAAGGTCGCTCTTACCCACGGTCACGCCGAACTCGCCCAGCGTCATCGACGCCGGGGTGATCGTAGCCGCGGCACGGCGGATATGCACCGCGGGCAGGCCGGGCATGGAGAGGCCGAGTTTCTCGACGACGAACGTCCCCGAGGCGCCGATCTGCCCGTAACGGGCCTTCTCGACATCGGACATGCGCCCCGAAACCTTCACGTCGGCGCTAATCAGTCCGCTCAGGGCTACATCCTCACCGAGCGGGTAAACCTCTTTCACCGCCCCCAGGTCTACCCGTCCGTCGGCCGCGGCGCGGAATACCGGATCGCTGACCAGGTTCGTCGCATAGAGCGATGCCGAAAGCGTGTTTCCCGCCATGCGGAGCGTGAATTCCGAAAGGTCTACCTCGGTCTTGTCCATGACGCCGCCGGGGTTGGCTATCCGTACGGCGATATTGATTCCGTCGACCGCCTTGGGCAAAGACGAATACTGGAAAATGCCGTTGCGCACCTCAGTCTTGAGTTCGAAGGCCGGGAGCGCCGCCCCGCGCATCTCGCCACGGGCCCACAGCGCCATCGAAAGTTCGCCGGAGGCGGACAGGTTGCGGAAATCGCGGGTATAGAATGCCGGGACAAGCGAAAGCACGTCCTTGAACTGCACCTTGTCGCATCCGGCCGTAATATCCATAGCCACGGCATCGTCCTTCATTTCGGCCCAGCCGTCGAGCGTAAGCTCGATCGCATTGAGGCGCAGACGGTTCCGGGAGAAGGTAAAACGGTTGTTCTTCAGGTCGGCCGCGATCACGGCGTCGAGCTCCGCCTCGGCGTCGCTCAGCAGCGGAATTCCGCCCGAAACCAGCCGCACGGCACCGGCCGTAAGCCGCAGGTCGAGGTCGGTCTGGTCGAGGTCGGTCTGGTCGGCCGACATGTCGCCCCGCAGGCGAAGGGAGAGGGGTGCCGTCGAAAAACGCATGCCCGTCGAATCGTCTTCATAGCGGATCGTCGCGTCGCTGATCCTGAAATCGCGAATCGAGAGGCTGAACGACGAAGAACCTTCCTCCGAAGACACTTCCCCGGCGGCGGGTTCCTCCCCCGAAGCCTTCACGATGTCCCAGTTGACCTTGCCGTCGGCGAGTTTATGCGCGTGCAGCGCCGGTTCGGCGAGGATGACCTTTGTCACTTCGAACCCGTCGTCGCCGAACAGCGACATCGGGTTCACGACGACCGATATGCGGTTCGCGGCAACGATCGTATCGCCTTCGAACGGCCCCGCGCCCACGACGGTCAGCCCTTTCAGGTCGAGCGACGCGCGCGGGAAATGGCGCAGCAGGCTGATGTCGAGTTTTTCGAAATCGACCCGTGCGTCGAACATCTCATTGGCTTCGCGCTTCACGATCTGGGCGATCTTCCCCCTCAGCAACATCGGGGCGACAAAAGCCGCCACCAGAACAACGGCCACGACAATGGCCACAATCTTCACGATTTTTTTCATTTCCTATCTGTTTTAAAGACGAAAACCGTAGTCCCCGCCTCTTCGAATCCGATTTTACGGTAAAGGCCCCGGGCAGCTTCGCGCGCAGGGTTCGAGGTGAGCATCACCTTCGCAGCACCGATGCGGGCGGCATGCTCCGTGGCAGCCTTCACCAGCGCCTCACCGGCACCGCAGCCGCGGGCTGCGGCATCGACCACCACATCCTCGACCCATGCCTTCCGGCCCGAAGGTACGTCGTACCACACCAGCGTCAGCACCCCGGCGATCCGGCCATCCAGCCGGGCGGCGAACAGCGCCGCGCCATCGCTGCACACAACACGTTCTATGGCCTGGCGGGAGAGTGCCCCCAGCCGGGGCGAAAGCTGAGGCATGAGCCTTGCGAACGCCTCGGCGAGTTCATCGGATACCTCTGTCACACACTCTATTTCGACCGCCATACTTCCCGGATATTTTTCACAAAGTTAATCTTTTTTTCGAAACCCCGGCTTTTTGCCCGTATCCCGGCTGCCATATGCCGAAAAAAGAGTATTTTTGTCCCGTTCGGGACAGGCAGGCAAACCGACACCCCGACGCGGCCCCGTGCCACCCTGCGGCGGATCGTACGCCGGGCGACCGGTGCAGTTGCGGACGGCCCCCCTCCGGCGCGGAGAAAACGCCCGGGGAGGGGGGGGGCAGGAGCCCGGGCGCCGGCAAGCCCGGGGAATACCCGGGCCGAATCCCGGCCGAAACCGTAAAAATTATGGAAAACATGAATAAATATGCATTCCCGCTCGCGGCGCTTCTTTTCGCCGCCTGCAATTCCGGCGAAGAGACCACGACCACGCAGATCCAGGAGCCCGTCGCCACGATCCTCGAATACACCCCGGCACCGGGCCAGTTCATCAACGGCACGATGGCCGGGTTCGACCATGTGGCATCGGAGGCAGACGCCCTGCGCTATGCCGCCGACCGCCTCGCCTCGAACAACTGGGTTTCGCTCGGCGGCTGGGGAGGCCGCATCGTGGCGGCCTTCGCGGAACCCGTGCCCAACACGGGCGGATACGACCTCTACGTCAAAGGCAACCAGTTCGACACGTCGTCCGAACCGGGCATCGTGTGGGTGTCGCAGGACGCCAACGGGGACGGAGCGCCCAACGATACGTGGTACGAACTGCGGGGCAGCGAATACGACAACGCCGAAACGATCCGCGGCTACAAGATCACCTATACCCGCCCCGCGGAGGCGGACGCCCCGGTAGCCTGGAGTGACAACACGGGCGGCAGCGGCACGATCGACCGTGTGAAAGAACACACGCAGGCCTACTACCCCGAATGGCTCGGGGAGCAATTCACATTCGAAGGGACACGGCTGCCGGACAATATCGGAAAAGCCGGGGAAAAATGGACGATGGAGCCTTTTGCATGGGGTTACGCCGACAACTATTCGGCCTCCGACCGCACCGGCATGACCAACCGCCTGCGGATCAGCGACGCCGTAACGGCCGATGGCGCCCCGGCCAACCTCGCACAGGTCGACTTCATCATGGTGCAGACAGGGGTGAATGCCAAAGCGCCCCTGATCGGCGAGGTATCGACCGAGGTGAGCGGCATCGGCTGCTACCGCACCGTCACGAAAAAACAATAACCGCACACGGCGACCCGCCCTGCCCGTGGCGGCATAGCCCCGAATCCCGGAAACGATGACCCTCCGCGACCAACTGCTCGAACTCCAGGAGCCGAAATACATGAAATTCACCGCGGCACTGATGCCGGGCGTGGAAAACGTATTGGGCATACGCCTGCCGGTACTGCGCAAGATAGCCCGCCAGATCGCCGCAGGCGACTGGCGCACATACCTGGCCGAAGCCGAGGATTTCTATTTCGAGGAGCGGATGTTGCAGGGGCTGGTGATCGGCTGCGCCCGCTGCACGCCGGCCGAGAAGCTGGAGCATGTGGCGCGCTTCGTGCCCAAAATCAACAACTGGGCGGTCTGCGACTGTTTCTGCTGGCGCCTGAAGGCGGCCGAACGGCAGCCGATGTGGGAATTCATACAGCCCTATTTCCGATCCGAAGCCGAATACGACGTGCGTTTCGCCGTGGTGACGGGGCTGGGGAATTTCGTCGACGGGGAGCACCTCGAGGCACTGCTGCAACTGCTCGACGGCGTCCGCCACGAAGCCTACTACGCCCGTATGGCCGTGGCATGGGCGGTGTCGGTCTGCTACATAAAATTCCCGCAGCGGACACACGAGTGGCTCGGCAGCTGCTCGCTCGACGACTGGACATTCAACAAATCGCTGCAAAAAATCGTCGAATCGTTGCGCGTGAGCGACACGGACAAACAGGCGATCCGCGCCATGAAACGGCGCAAACAGGCAACTTCACGGGCCGCCGTGAACCCGCGCCCCGGCACCGAAACGGCCGGGCAGGCGGAAAAACGGCCTGGACAGGCCCCAAAACAACCGACAGACGGTAAAACGGCAGCCCGGCGACGGCGCCCGGCAGAAAAACAGGGCGCACGGCACAGATTTGCAAAATAATGTTACCTTTGTGTAAGAAATTCCAAAACGAGCCCCTATGCGCAAACTGGTAATTATCCCGACATACAACGAGAAAGAGAATATTTCGGCGATGATCGACAAGGTCTTCTCGCTGCCCGAGACTTTCGAAATGCTCGTCATCGACGACGGTTCGCCCGACGGCACCGCAGCAATCGTCAAAGAGCGCCAGCAGGAATTCCCCGCGACGCTGCACCTGCTGGAACGCAGCGGCAAGCAGGGGCTGGGCACGGCCTATCTGACGGGGTTCCGCTGGGGACTGGACAACGGGTTCGACTACATCTGCGAAATGGACTGCGACTTCTCGCACAATCCCGACGATCTGCTACGGCTGTACCAGGCTGCGGCCGAAGGGAACGACGTAGTGGTAGGTTCGCGTTACGTGCAGGGCGTGAACGTCGTGAACTGGCCGATGTCGCGCCTGCTGATGTCCTACTTTGCCTCGATGTACGTACGCATCGTGACCCGCATGCCCCTGCGCGACGCAACGGCGGGGTTCGTCTGCTACTCGCGCCACGCGCTGGAGACGATCGACCTCGACGCCGTGAAGATGAAGGGATACGGGTTCCAGATCGAGATGAAATACTCGGCATGGCGGCTGGGACTCAAACTCAAGGAGGTGTCGATCATCTTCGTCGAACGCCGCGAGGGCACCTCGAAAATGAGCGGCGGCATCTTCCGCGAAGCATTCTTCGGCGTACTGGGACTTCCGTTTCGTTCGATCAGGAGCACGAAAAACCAGTGACGGCCATCCGGCAGGAATACGGACGCCAGCCTCCCGGAAGGCTGGCATTTATGCATACGTACTTTACAGCGGAATCCGAGCACCCCGGAAATCAGAACGTAAAGAAATAGTTCATGAAGAAATTCCAGAAGGTGACCACCCCGATGGCAAATAATTTAGCCAGGTAGAAATTCAGTTTCCAGCGTTCGTGCAGCAGATAGATCGTGAGGTTGTTGATCACGAGCCCGACGGCTGCGATACCGAGGAAACGGAGGTATTGCCCGGCAATGTCGGGGTTTTCATTATGGAACGTCCAGATGCGGTTCAGGACATAGTTCGAGGTCGACGCACAGAGGAACCCCAGCGAATTGGCCAGGTACTTGTTCAGGCGCAGCCACTCCTTGCAAAGGTAAGTGATCCCGAAATCAATGAAGACCCCCGAACCTCCGACGACACAGAATTTGATGAACTGCTGGATCATGGTGCGACGACTTCCGTGCGGAGAGGTTTCCCGTTAAACCAATTCGTATACCCATCGCGGCGCAGGGCGAAACCGGCATCGAAACCGGCGCCGGAGAGTTGCTCCGGGACGACGAACCGCACCTCGCGCGTGATGGTATCCCCGGCCGGGATATTGAAATGCTCCCCCGTATCGAATTCCTCGACGCGGAAGCGACCGTGCTTCCAGAGCATCACGAGCGACCGATCCCCGCAGACCCCAATCGCATAGGGATAGGGGTTCGAGATGCGCAGCGTCAAACGCAGCGTATCGCCCGGAACGACCTGTTCGGGCAGCCCCGTAAAGGCAATATCCACCAGGCGCGTCGGATGGAAATGCGGGTCGACGAACCACGTGAAGCGTTTGCCGTTGGGCAATACGACGCTCCGGACGCGGCCCGTGGTATCCGCCCCGTCGTAAGGCGTCTCTACCAGCACCTCGTGTCCCGCGAAGCGCGTATCGTCGTCGCGGAACTGCCACTGGTGCGTCCGGTAGCGGATATTGGGCTGGCAGTAGGCCTCGCCCCCGGTATAGAAGGCGTATTTGGCCGCGACGGCATAGCCATGGCGGAAAACGACGGGGCGGTCGTCGGCGATCCCGGCGATCCGGCCGTAGCTCGCAGGATTGTCGAAGACCTCGAAACGCAGGCCCAGCGGATTGAAGATCATTTCGAGACGTACCAGACCGACCAGCAAAACGGTCGCCAGCCCGGCGCACATCAGGTAACGCCGCGTGCGGGAATGCCGGCGGGCATAGGTGAAAAGCGTATAGATCAGGCCGAAAACGGCGACGATCACCCATTGGGGTTGCACGTAACCGCGAAATGTCGAGAGCAGGAAAAAAACGATGAACGCCACGGGGATAAACTTCAGCGCACGTTCGACGGCGTTCTGCGGCTTCACGGCGATCCAGGCCTTCACGTACAACGGCACGAAGAAGGGATTGAAGACCACCAGCAGGTTGAGCAGGTATTCGGCGACATAATTGGGCCGGAACACCGAATTACGCCCCGCCAGATGATAGGCCAGCGAGGCCCAGTCGTGCTCGTACTGCCACACGAAATGCGGCACGAGCAGCAACAGCGCTACCGCGCCGCTGAGATATAGGGTCGGACGCAGGAACAGACGGGGGGGGGTCGCCGCAAGCGCGAAGAGTACGACCAGCGCCCCGTGGTATTTGCTGTAAGCCATCAGCGCCATGGCAACCCCCATCCAGAGCCATGCACAACGCCGGTTCTCGGAGAACCACTTGAATGTCAGCAGGAACAGCGCGGTGGTCATCATCAGCGGGCCGTCGGGCACGGCGATGAAGCCGTAGAGCTGCAACATCAGCGTCGCGGCCGAGAGGACGACAAAAAGCGCCGCGTCGCGCCGGTCGGCATCCGCGGGGCGGATTATCCGCCATAGTATATAAAGGTAGAGCGGTTGCAGCACCGTAAAGAAAAACCGCACGCCCAGTTCGCCCCCGAAAAGGTGCTCGCCGAGCCAGACCAGCAAGGCGGTCATCGGCGGATGGTCGAAATATCCCCATGCGAGGTTTTCAGCGAACATATGGTAATACGCTTCGTCGTTGGCCAGTTCGGAAAACCCGGCCTGCAGGAGGTTGCACACCCACCACACGCCGAGCCACAAAGCTACCAGGCCGTCGGCGCCGAGCGAAGCATAAGTCTTTTTGAGCGATGCCTTCATACAAGCGACAAAGGTAGCAAAATTTATCGTTTTTGCGCCATTCCCGTCCGAAAGAGAGGGGAGGGGCGAAACAGCTTTCGCACAAATCAGTCCGCGGGGACACACTTTGCCGGTGTAAAAAACGTTTCCGTAATATCGGATCGTTGTTACGGGCCGGCCCCATCGGCGGAAAATCCCGGACAATACCGTGTCCCACAGCCAGATGCCTGCAATGGAAGCGGAAGAGGGAAACACCTGTGGCATGTTACCATATTTGGAAGTCCATAAAAAAATGTTTCAGACAATGACACAACGGATTACAGATGCCTGATTCACAAATCCGGCATTATGTCCCAGAAAAGAAGCCTCCGGAATATCCTCGGCTCCCGAAGCGCAGCAATCGCCAAAGACACCCTAAAAAATACGAATATCAGACAATAAATACATAAAAAGAAACAATATTTATCCTATAAATAGCCTTAACTTCGTAGCATAAAATATCATTTTTTTACGGCAGCCCGCAACCTGCCGTTTTTGCTACGGAAGGCTGCATACGAAGAGGCCATGAAACTACGAAATTCCATACGTCCGATAAGGTTACTCCTGCTGCTCTCCGGCTTGCTGGCATTAGCGTCGTGCCGGCAGGACGAGACGCAATCCCTCTCGGAATATCTGGACTACGTAATCGAGAACAAACATATTTTCGAAGCCGAAAAGGAAGAGCGGATCAGCAGGCTGAGGAACCTGCTGGGCGTAAGCAACCTGACCCCGGAACAGGAGTACGAGATCAATACGAAGCTGTACGAAGAATTCAGGAAATACAAGCTGGATTCGGCCATCCGCTACGTCGAACGGAACCTCGAAATCGCCAGGCAGCTGGACAACAAAAGGCTGACCTACCTGTCGAACATGTACCTCGCCCAGCTCTACTCTTTTTCGGGCATGTGCGTCGAGGCAAACCAGATACTCCGCTCCATCCGATCGTCCGAACTCCCGCGCGACCTGCTTCCCGTCTACTACGAGGCCAACAACCGCTATTTCCAGCACTACGCCACGCTGAGCAGCCAGCGCAGCCACCTGCACGAAATGAATATCTACCGGGACTCGCTGATGATGGTTTCCGACCCGGGATCGTTCCGGTACAGGATACACCTGAGCTACAAACTTATGGGAAACGGTAAGATGGACGAAGCCAGGGCGATCCTCGACGAGTTGCTGGAAGAGGTCGGCAAGGACACGCCGCTCTACGCGGAGACGGCCTATGCCTACGGTTATTTCTACCGGCTGAACAAAGACCCGGAGGCTGGAAAGAAATATTTCATGCTCTCCGCGATCGCCGATGCGAAGAGTGCGGTGAAGGAGAACGCCTCGTTCCACACGCTGGCTCTGATGTATTACGACCAGGGCGACCTTTCACGGGCTTTCAAGTACACGCAGGCGGCCATCGAAGATGCGGTATTCAGCAACGTGCAGTTCCGCACGACCCAGATGTCAAAGTTCTATTCGATCATCAACTCGATCTACCAGGCCAAGGAGGCCAAGTCCAAATCCAAGTTGCAGCACTACCTGATCCTGATCAGCGTCCTGTCGCTGTTCCTCGTGCTGCTGTTCATCTACGTTTACCAGCAGATACACAAGCTGTACCGCATCAAGGAGGAGCTGTCGCGGACGAACGGGCGCCTGATGCAGCTCAACGACGAACTGCATGAGAAAAACACGCAGCTCACCGATTCGAACATCATCAAGGAACAGTACATAGCGAGGTTCTTCGACCTCTGTTCGATGTATATCGACAAGATAGAGGACTACCGGAAATCGCTGAACAAACTGGCGCAGAACCGGCAGATCGACGAGTTATACAAACAGCTGAAATCCACGTCGATGATGGAGAACGAACTGGATGAACTGTATAAGAATTTCGACGCCATATTCCTGAACCTCTATCCGACGTTCGTCGCCGATTTCAACGCCCTGCTGGTCGAGGACGAACGGATCGTGCTCAAATCGGAAGACCTGCTGAACAAGGAACTCCGGATTTACGCCCTGCTGCGGCTGGGCATCACCGACAGCGTCAAGATCGCCTCGTTCCTGCGATGCTCGCTGAGCACCGTATATAACTACCGCACCAAAGCCCGGAACAAGGCCGCAATATCGCGCGAGGACTTCGAAAAAATGGTCATGCGAATCGGTGTGCCGCCCGAAAACAGGCCGTGACCGATTCCACGGCAACTACATTTTTTTTGTATATTTTTTTGATAAAATATTTATTTACAAACATATAATACTTTACAGGTTCTACAATTTCCGCCCCAACCTATAAATATGGTATATAATAGGATTAATTTTGTAAACACAGCGTCCAGCCACCCTCTCCCGCAGCGGGCAGCCGGATTGCATCGGATTGTAAACACCTACTTAAACCTATTTTATACGAAATGAATCCAATTAAAGTCGGTCTGATCGGTTTTGGCAGAATGGGAGGTTTTTACCTCGAAGAGATGCAAAAAAGCGGTAACTGGGATATCGTTTACATCTGTGACGTATCTCCCGCATCACGGGAACTGGCCCAGCGGCTCTCTCCCCGGTCGAAAGTAATATCCGACGAACAAATCATATTCAACGACCCCGAGATTCAGGCGGTCGGGCTGTTCGCCCTGGCGGATTCCCGCCCGGAGCAGATTCAGAAAGCCATTGCGAGCGGGAAGCACGTCATAGCCGAGAAACCGATCGCCGACACGGTGGAAAAGGAGTGGCAGACGGTCGCGCTGGCCGAGAAGGCCAAAATCTTCTCGACGGTGAACCTTTACCTGCGCAATTCGTGGTACCACAACACCATCAAGGATTTTATCGCACAGGGCGAAATCGGCGAACTGGCGATCATCCGCGTATGCCACATGACACCGGGGCTGGCCCCGGGCGAAGGACACGAATTCGAGGGCCCGTCGTTCCATGACTGCGGCATGCACTACGTGGACATCGCACGCTGGTATGCCGAATCGGAATTCAAGACCTGGAACGCACAGGCCATCCGCATGTGGGATTACAAGGATCCGTGGTGGCTCCAGTGCCACGGCACGTTCGAGAACGGCATCGTATTCGACATTACCCAGGGACATGTATACGGACAACTGGCCGAAAAACAGACACATAATTCATACATCGACATCATCGGCACGAAAGGCATCGCGCGCATGACGCACGATTTCAAGACGGCGATCGTCGAACTGCACGGAGTGACACAGACGCACCGGCTCATACAGCCCTACGGAGGCAAAAACATCGACGTGCTGTGCAAACTGTTCGCCGAGTCGATCGAAAGCGGGAAACGCAATCCGTCGCTCCCCTCGTTCCGCGACGCCGCCACGGCATCGGAATACGCATGGCGGTTTCTCCAGGATTCGCGGCAGCACGACCTGCCGGCAATCGGAAATCTGGAAACGCTGCAGGAGATCCGCGAACGCCGCCGCACGATGTCAAATGGCTACGGATTGCTGAGGAAGCGCGCATAAGCCGCAATCTGATACTAAAACAAACTTTATAAACCTTAAAAACAATCGGTATGAACCACTTACTGTTTATCGGCAACCTGGGTGCAGGCGAAATCATCGTCATAGCCCTGATCGTACTGCTGCTCTTCGGCGGCAAAAAAATCCCGGAACTGATGAAAGGTCTCGGCAAGGGTGTGCGCAGCTTCAAGGAAGGCATGAACAACATCGAGAACGACATCGAAAACTCGGGTACGGAAAAATCCAACAACGAAAATAAATAGTCCCTCAAAAACAACTAACTTAAATCAAGAAACAATGTCAAGCGAAATGTCAAGGAGAAAGTTCCTGAAAAAAGGAGCTGCTGCCGCGATCGGCTTAGCGGTCGTTCCGGGTACGGTTTTAGGTAAGAAGTTCGGGCACACGGCTCCGAGCGACAAACTCAACATCTTGGGTGTCGGTATCGGCGGCCGCGGCTCGTCGGTGCTCCGCGGCCTCGAAAGCCAGAACATCATCGGCCTGTGCGACGTCGACTGGAAATATGCCGACCACGTGTTCAAGCGCTACCCGGCTGCCAAGAAGTACAACGACTACCGCAAGATGTTCGACGAAATGCTCAAGTCGGCAGACGCCGTGATGGTGGCTACGGCCGACCACACGCACGCGATCATCGCAGCCGATGCGATGACGGCCGGCAAGCACGTCTACGTCGAGAAGCCCCTGACGCATACCGTATACGAATCGCGTCTGCTGACCAAGCTCGCCGACAAATATAAAGTAGCCACCCAGATGGGTAACCAGGGTGCGTCGGACGAGGGTGTGCGCAAGGTCTGCGAATGGATCTGGAACGGAGAAATCGGCGAAGTCCGCAAAGTGGAGACCTTCACCGACCGTCCTATCTGGCCGCAGGGGCTCGCACGTCCCGAGGACGACCAGCGCATCCCCAAGACGTTGAACTGGGACTCTTTCATCGGCCCGGCTCCCTACCGTCCCTACAACGCGATCTACACCCCGTGGAACTTCCGCGGCTGGTGGGATTTCGGTACCGGCGCACTGGGCGATATGGCCTGCCACATCCTTCACCCGGTATTCAAGGGCCTGAAGCTCGGCTATCCGACCAAGGTTCAGGGTAGCTCGACGCTGCTGCTCAACGAATCCGCACCGATGGCGCAGACGGTGAAGTTCGTCTTCCCGGCACGCGACAACATGCCGAAGGTAGCCATGCCCGAGGTAGAGGTATACTGGTACGACGGCGGCCTGAAACCGGCGCGCCCCGAAGGGCTGCCCGCAGGCAAAGACCTGAACATGGCCGGCGGCGGCGTTATTTTCTACGGTACGAAGGATACGCTGATCTGCGGCTGCTACGGCGTGAACCCCTACCTGGTTTCGGGTCGCGTGCCCAACGCACCGAAGGTACTGCGCGAGATCAAGGAGTCGCACCAGATGGACTGGGTACGTGCCTGCAAGGAGGATGCCGACGACCGTGTGCCGAGCGCATCGGACTTCAGCGAAGCCGGCCCGTTCAATGAAATGGTGGTTATGGGTGTGCTTGCAGTCCGCCTGCAGAACCTGAACCGCGAGTTGCTCTGGGACGGCCCGAACATGCGTTTCACGAACATCCCCGATGACGCCACGATCAGTGCCGTCATCAAGGACGGGTTCCACATCAAGGACGGTCACCCGACCTTCGACAAGACCTGGACGGATCCGGTCAACGCACAGCAATTCGCACAGGAGCTCATCAAGCACACCTACCGCGACGGTTGGAAACTGCCCGACATGCCGCGTTAATCTACGGACAAGATTATCAATTCAAATTAAAACAACGGAAAGAATATGAAAAAAGTCATTTTATTCTCGACATGCATCGCAGCAGCCGCAACGATGGCGGCATGCGGCGGCCCGGGTGCCAAAGGCAAAGCGGCAGCCGACACGGCAGCGGCAGAAACCAAGGCCGTACCCGAATACACGGTCATCAACAATGCGACAATAGACCTCTCCGGCTTCCCGCAGGACAAGGACGGCTACTACGTGATCTTCGACGGCAAGACGTTCAACGGCTGGCGCGGCTACGGCAAAGACCACGTGCCCTCGAAATGGACGATCGACAACGGCGCGATCAAATTCAACGGTTCGGGCGGCGGTGAAGCCCAGGACGGCGACGGCGGCGACCTGATCTTCACGCACAAGTTCAAGAACTTCGAGCTCGAAGTGGAGTGGAAAGTTGCCAAAGGCAGCAACTCGGGTATCTTCTACCTCGGCCAGGAGGTAGCCACGACCAAGGACGGCAAACAGCGGATGGAGCCCATCTACATCTCCTGCCCCGAGTACCAGGTACTCGACAACGAGAACCATCCCGATGCCAAACTGGGCGTCGACGGCAACCGCAAGTCGGCTTCGCTTTACGACATGATCCCGGCCGTTCCCCAGAACGCCAAGCCCTATGGCGAGTGGAACAAGGCGAAGATCATGGTTTACAAAGGCACCGTGGTACACGGCCAGAACGACCAGAACGTGCTCGAGTACCACCTCTGGACTCCCCAGTGGACGGAGATGCTCGAAAAGAGCAAGTTCAGCCCCGAGAAGTGGCCCCTGGCATTCGAACTGCTGAACAACTGCGGCGGTGCACAGCGCGAAGGTTACATCGGCTTCCAGGATCACGGCGACGATGTATGGTTCCGCAACATCCGCATCAAGGTGCTCGACTAATTCCGTTAACAACGGTAACGTATGAAACGTAAACTGTTTACAGCGGTTTGCATCCTGCTCGCTTCGGCAATTGCTCCCTACGGGGCATTTGCCAAAGCGAAGAAGGACGCAAAGAAGGATATCGGTATCCAGCTCTACTCGGTCAGGGATCTGATCGGGAGTTTCGGAAGAAACCAGCACGACTACAAACCCGTCCTGAAGGCACTCGCCGACATGGGTTACACCAGCATCGAGGCCGCCAGTTACAACGACGGTAAATTCTACGGCAACACCCCCGAGGAGTTCAGGCGCGACGTGGAGGCCGTAGGCATGAAGGTGCTCTCTTCGCACTGCGGCAAAGGCCTCTCCGACGAGGAACTGGCTTCGGGTGACTTCTCCGAGTCGATGAAATGGTGGGATCAGTGCATCGCAGCCCACAAGGCCGCAGGCATGGAGTACATCGTGACCCCGTACCTTCCCGTCCCCAAGACGCTGAAGGAGATGCAGACCTACTGCGATTACCTCAACGCGATCGGGAAGAAGTGCCGGGAAGCCGGAATCAAATACGGCTACCACAACCACGCCCACGAATTCCAGAAGATCGAGGACAAGGCTGTCATGCTGGACTACATGATCGAAAACACCGACCCTGAAAACCTGTTCATCGAACTGGACGTATACTGGGCCGTGATGGGCAAGGCAAGCCCCGTCGACTATTTCCACAAATACCCCGGCCGCTTCAAGATGCTCCATATCAAGGATCGCCGCGAAATCGGCCAGAGCGGTATGGTCGGGTTCGATGCCATCTTCGAGAATGCCAAGACCGCCGGTGTGGAAAACATCATCGTCGAGGTCGAGCAATACAGCTACGATGTGGAGAAGAGTGTCAAACTGAGCCTGGATTACCTGCTCGAGGCACCTTTCGTGAAGGCTTCGTACAGCAAATAACCCCTCCGGAAGCATGAAGACGATATCCGGCTGTCTGACGGATGGCCGGATATTTCTTCGCTGAAAGATACCTTCCGGAAAACAAGCAATAAACCCTACTATCCCATGGAAGAAAAGGAAATGACGTTCTGGGCGCACCTCGAAGACCTGCGCTGGTCGCTGGTACGCGTGGTCGCCGTCTTATTCGTGTTCGTTGTCGTCTGTTTCTGCCTCATGCCCTATCTGTTCGACAATTTCGTACTGGCTCCCACCACGTCCGATTTCCCGCTTTACAGATGGCTGTCGAAACTGGGAGGCGGCAACCCGCTGCTCCCCGATTTCAGCAACGACCACTTCTCGGTAGAACTCATCAACATCAACGTAGCCTCGCAGTTCCTGACGCATATCAGCACTTCGTTCTGGTTCGCGCTTGTACTGATATTCCCCTACCTGACGTTCGAAATATGGCGGTTCGTACAACCTGCCCTGTTCGACAACGAAAAGAAGAGCGTCGGGTTGGCATTCGCATTCGGGACATTCATGTTCTTCCTCGGATGTGCGGTCGGTTACTTCCTGGTCTTCCCCTTCACGTTCCGGTTTCTGACCGAGTATCAGTTGAGCCCGCTTATCACGAACCAGATCTCGCTGACTTCCTACATGGGTAATTTCCTGATGCTCATTTTCGTAATGGGCATCGTCTTCGAGTTGCCGCTGCTGGCATGGCTGCTTTCGAAACTGGGCCTCGTGACAAAGACATTCTTCCGGAAATACCGGAAACATGCCGTAGTCGTCCTGCTGGTGCTCTCTGCGGTCATCACCCCGACGGGCGACCCGTTCACGCTGATGATCGTCTTCCTGCCGCTTTACCTGCTCTATGAGCTGAGTATAAAGATCGTCCGGGCATAGCAGGCAACGACGCACGTTTTGCCGGCTTTTGCCGGCATACGGATTACGGCCGGGAATTACCCGGCCGTAATCGTTAGACGGGGACACCCTGCCGGATCAGCCGCCCTGCCCCTCCGCCTGAGGTGCATTCCGCATCGAAGCCCGGTACTGCGTCGGTGAAACGCCGTAACGCTGCTTGAATGCCCGGTTGAAATAGGGAATGTCCGTAAAACCCACTGCATAGCAGATTTCGGAAATGTTCTTAGAAGAGCGGGTCAGCATCGTACAGGCCATCTGCAACCGAAAGACATTCAGGTAGGCGACAAACGACTCGCCGGTCGCCTTCTTGAAAAACAGGCAGAAGGCCGTCTTGTTCATCGAGGCATAGGACGCGATTTCCTCGAGGGTTATCTTACGGTGGTAATTCTCGACGATATACTTGTAAACATCCTGCAGGCGCTGCTTGTTCTTATGGATTTTTGCCCCGCGGAATTTCCCGGGCCCGATGGGGCGGCAATGCCCGTCCTGCGCGATCAGGAAAAGCAACTGCAATAACGTCACGAACCGTTCGGGGTCTGAGCTGCGCTCAAGACCCGCCAGTAATTTACGCACCCTGACCGCCGTTTCGCCAGTGAGCCCGACCGCCTGGCGCAACTCCTTATAAAACCGTACGACGGGCTGGAACTCGGGCGAGAGCTGCGACAACTGCACCAGAAACTCCTCGCCGAATTGCAGCGAACCGTTTTCGATCATCCCGTCCGGGGCGCACAATGCCTTGTCATAGACCCAGCCATGCGGAAAATAGGGCGGCAACACGACGACTTCCCCCTCGCGGAAGGGTTCCGTGAAGTCGTTGGTCACCCGCTGGCCGTTCCCGCTGAAAACCACCGTAATCTCGTATTCGGGATGCTGGTGGTATGGGAATTCGTCCCGGTACCACAGCCTTTCGTGGCGGTAAGTGAAAGAGCGGGAGGCACCCTTGAATATTTGCCCGCATGCAACAGTTCCCATCGGTCTTATGCAATCATTTTTTGCGAATATAAGACAATGTTCCGGAAAATCGGAAAAAACAGGGGAAAATTTCGCAGGCACACCTGTTTCAGCCCCGATCAGCTCTGCAACCGATATTCCCTGGGGGTGTAGCCGACATGGCGTTTAAAGAAGCGTACGAAATGCTGCGGATACTGGAATCCCAGTTCATAGGCCACCTGCCCGATGGTTTTGTTCGGGTCGAGAAGCCCCTCCTTGGCCGCGTCGATCATCTTCAACTGGATATACTCCTGAGCCGATTTCCCGGTCTCCTTCTTCACCAGATCGCCGAAATAATTGGGCGACAGGCATATTTTGCTTGCAAAATAGCGTACCGAAGGCAATCCTTCCCTCGCAGCGGCGCCTTGGGTAAGGTAATCGTCGAGCAACCGCTCGAAACGTGCCAGGACATCGAGATTCATGTCCCCGCGCGTGACGAACTGGCGCTCGTAAAAACGCATACAATAGTCGAGCAGCAGTTCTATATTGGTCGCAATAAGCCCCTTGGTATGCTTGTCGATGGCGTGGCGCAGCTCCATGCGGATTTTTTCCAGGCAGTCGAGGACAATCATACGTTCTTCCTCCGACAGATGCAAGGCTTCGTTGGACTCATAGGAAAAAACGTATATTTCTTAATCTTCTGCCCCAGCGACGTACCGCGGATAAAATCGGGATGAAACAGCAGCCCGACCGATTTCTTGGGAACACCCTCCACGTCGGTATACCCCACCGTCTGCCCCGGAGCGATGCAGATGACCGTCTGGTCGTCAAAATCATAACTCGTCTTGCCGTAGTCGATCCGGCATCCCGCAGTCTCCTTGAGGAATACCGAATAGAACCCCATCGTCATCCGGTAGTTTCCCTGGCTCTCGGCCGTATCGAACGAAACGACGCCGACCTGCGGGTGGCGGGTCTCGAACCCGAAGAGTTTGTTATACTGGTCGACAGTGTCGATTTTCAGGATTTCTTCCATGGCTTTTTTCTTTACCTGTTACAAAGATAGTGTTTTTGCAGATTCGGCCCACACGCCGGGCCGCCGAAACAGTAATTGGGGTAATATTATCCGTAATAGGGGTATATTACTGTACATCAGCATATTTCATAGACAACCAAACCAGTAATCAGGGTAAATATATCCGTAATACGTATACAAAACGAATGCCCCGCGGGATGTAGTTTTGCAGTGAGGAAAAAACATCAAACACAATAGAGCCATGAAAACAAAACTGAATTTCAACATGTGGATCCCGACCCGCATCCTTTTCGGGGCGGACGAACTGAAAAACCTGCACAGGCAGGAGATGCCCGGGAAAAAGGCGCTGCTGGCAATTTCGAACGGCAAGTCGACCCGAGCAAACGGCTATCTGGCCGCCACGGAGGAACAGCTCCGGCTGGCAGGGATCGAAAGCGTGGTATTCGACCGGATCGAAGCGAACCCCTTGAAATCCACCGTCATGGCCGGAGCGGCAGCGGCACGGGAGCACGGGTGCGACATGATCGTCGCATTGGGAGGCGGCAGCGTCATGGACGCCGCAAAGGCCATAGCCCTGATGGCATCCAACGACGGCGACCTGTGGGACTATGTATTCGGCGGGACGGGCAAAGAACAGCAGGCCGAACACGCACCGCTGCCGGTCATCGCAATAACCACGACGGCAGGAACCGGGTCGGAAGTCGATCCGTGGGGCGTCGTAACCAACGAACAAACCCATGAAAAGATCGGCGTCGAAGCCGCATTCCCCGTACTGGCCGTAGTCGATCCGAAGCTAATGCTCACCGTGCCGCCGAAATTCACGGCATACCAGGGGTTCGACGCATTGTTCCACAGCGTGGAGAGTTACATTTCGAAATTCGCCAACCTCGCAAGCGACATGTACGCACTGACCGCCATCGAGCATATCGCCCGCAACCTGCCGCGCGCCGTGGCCAATGGCGACGATCTCGAAGCTCGGACCCGCGTGGCCTTCGGCAACACCCTTTCCGGCGTGGTGATGTGCCTGAGCGCCACGACCAGCCAGCACTCGATGGAACACGCCATGTCGGCCTACCACCAGGATCTGCCCCACGGCGCCGGGCTGATCATGCTCAGCAGGGCTTACTTCTCGTTCTTCATCGACCGGCACGTCTGCGACGAGCGTTTCGTACGGATGGCCCGTGCAATGGGGATGGAGCAGGCCGCACAGCCCGGAGATTTCATCACGGCGCTCACCCGCTTGCAACAGGCATGCGGCGTCGCCGACCTGAGGATGTCCGACTACGGCATCACCCCCGGAGAGTTACAGCAAATGACGTTCAACGCATTCGACACAATGCCCGGACTGTTCGAATCAGACCGCCACAGGCTGAGCATCGACGAATGCACAGCCATCTACCGGGCCGCCTATAAATAACCCGAAAAAACGACACGATCATGAAACGACCATTAATTCTGACAACAGCCATACTTATGATACTCGGCACGAACACATCCGTCGCACAGGGCGATGCAGACAATTTCTACAAAAGCAATTCGGTAAACACCGAGAAAGTATCCTTTTCCAACCAATACAAAATGAAAGTAGGCGCACGGCTCTTCCTGCCCAAGGAGCTGGAGGAAGGGCGAAAATACCCCGCCGTCATCGTCGGGCACCCGATGGGCGCAGTCAAGGAACAGAGCGCCGGTCTGTACGCCACAAAACTGGCCGAATGCGGGTTCGTCACGCTGGCACTCGACCTCTCCTTCTGGGGTGAAAGCGACGGAGAACCACGCAATGCCGTCCTGCCGGATGTCTATTCGGAGGACTTCAGCGCAGCGGTGGATTTCCTCGGCACCCGCCCCTTTGTCGACCGGGAACGTATCGGCGTTGTCGGGATCTGCGGCAGCGGCAGCTTCGCCATCAGCGCTGCGAAGATCGACCCCCGCCTGAAAGCCATCGCAACGGTCAGCATGTACGACATGGGGGCAGCCAGCCGCAACGGGCTGAAACACGCCCTGTCGCCCGAACAGCGCAAACGGATCATCGCCCAGGCTGCCGAACAGCGTTATGCCGAATTCCTGGGCGGGGAACCCCTTTACACCGGCGGCACAGTACACGAACTGACGGCCGAATCCACGCCGATCGAGCGCGAATTCTACGAATTTTACCGTACGCCGCGCGGGGAGTTCACCCCCGACGGGGCCACGCCGCGCACGACTACGCACCCTACACTGACCAGCAACGTGAAATTCATGAACTTCTACCCCTTCGCCGACATCGAGACCATCTCGCCGCGACCGATGCTCTTCATCGCAGGTGAGAATGCCCATTCGCGGGAGTTCAGCGAGGACGCCTACCGCCTGGCTGCCGAGCCGAAAGAGCTTTACCTCGTGCCGGATGCAGGGCATGTCGACCTCTACGACCGGACAGGCCTGATCCCGTTCGGGAAACTGGAAACATTCTTCAGGGATGCGCTGAAATAATCCCGCTGCGCGGGCAACAGTCCCAAAAGCACACCGGGATGCCGCACCTGTCCGGCGCCCGCGTACCCGGGATCGACCAACCTGTAAAACCAATAAAGAACGACTATGAAAAAATTATTGTTACTGCCGTTCATGCTGCTATCGCTGGTACTGCCAGCGGCATGCGGGGAATCGGGCGACGACCCCGCCCCTTCCGGAGGGCACCCCGGTCAACCGGAGACGCCCGGCGGAAACGAGGGCGGCGACCCGGGCGAAACATCGCTGAAAATCGGCATCACGGTCGGCAGCCGCACGATTACCGCCACGATGGAGGACAATGCCGCCGCACGGGATTTCCTTTCGCGCCTGCCGCTGGAGGTGACGTTGTCGGATTACAGCAACGCCGAGAAAATATTTTATCCCTCACCGGCGCTGACGACCTCCAAGGTCGCACGCGGCTGCACCCCTGCACCGGGCGACATCACGATCTATGTCCCGTGGGGCAATGTGGCCATATTCTACAAAAGCGGGTCGCGGAGCAACGACCTGATCCGGATCGGGCGCATCGACGGCAACGGAATCGACGTCCTCGGCATCCCCGGCTCGCTTAGCGTCCGGTTCGAAAGGCAACGACAGGAAACACCGGAAAACAATAGCGAACAAAATCCGGCATGATGGAGCGGAAGAGGTCGCAGCAGCCATTGTATGGCATTGCAGCCCCGGAGCGAGCTACATTACGGGCCAGGCAATAGCCGTCGACGGCGGATATACGGCCATGTAAATTCAAACTAAAAAACAAGAACGATGCAGATAAAAAACGCCACCTACGGAGGCGAACGCCCGCTGTTCGCCTCGCACGGCCTGCGCATGGAGCACGTAACCATACAGGCCGGCGAATCGGCACTCAAGGAGTGCTCGGACATCGAAGCCGTCGATTGCCGTTTCGAAGGCAAATACCCGTTCTGGCACGTCGACGGGTTCGTCGTCCGGAACTGCCTCTTCACCGAGGGCGCACGCGCGGCGCTGTGGTATTCGCGCAACCTTACGATGAGCGACACGCTAGTCAAAGCCCCCAAGATGTTCCGCGAGATGGACGGCATCCGGCTGGAGAACGTACGGTTGCCTTTTGCGCAGGAAACGCTCTGGCACTGCCGCAACGTGCGGCTGCGCAACGTGCGGGTCGACAAGGGCGATTATATCTTCATGCACGGCGAAAACATCCGCATAGAGGATTACGCGCAACGGGGCAACTATTCGTTCCAATACTGCCGCAACGTGGTGATCCGCAACGCCGTCATCAACTCGAAGGACGCTTTCTGGAACACCGAGGACGTGACGGTCTACGACTCCGAGATCAACGGCGAGTACCTGGGCTGGCACTCGAAGCGGCTGCGGCTGGTCAACTGCAAAATATCGGGCACCCAGCCTCTGTGTTACGCCACGGATCTCGTACTGGAAAACTGTACGATGGCCGACGACTGCGACCTGGCGTTCGAATACTCGACATTGCAGGCCGCCATAGACGGCCCCGTCCGCAGCGTGAAGAACCCCCGCAGCGGTTCGGTCACGGCCGAAAGCTACGGGGAGGTCATCCTCGACGGGAATGTCAAGGCACCGGGCGACTGCCGTATCGCAACGTGGGACAAACAAAGCAACTGCGCATAGCTGGAATGCGATTTCGATGCCGGGAAACGGAGCATCGGGCATTTTTTTTGTAAATTCGGAACAAAACAATAACGCCATGAAAAAGATATGGGCCTATATTCTCCCGACAGCGCTGTGTTTCGTTCTCGGGGGACTTGCCGGATGGTTGCAGCAAGACGCGATCGAGGAATGGTATCCGCTGCTCGACAAACCGACGCTGACACCGCCCAATGCGGTTTTTCCGATCGCATGGAGCATCATCTATCTCTGCATGGGTATCTCGGGCGGGCTGGTACTGACCTCCGAAGCCCCCGCCCGTAAAAGTGCGGTGAGGCTATGGTTCCTCCAGTTAGGGTGCAATTTCCTGTGGAGCATACTCTTCTTCGTCTGCCGCAGCCCCCTGCTGGGCATGGCGGACATCGTGGTGCTCGACGTCCTGGTGATTCTCTATCTCGTCCGCAGTGCAAACGTACGCGCCGCTGCCGCATGGCTCTTCGTCCCTTACCTCTGCTGGATCCTTTTCGCCACCTACCTCAACGCCTATATTCTCGTTGCGAACGGGACGGGGCTGTAAACCGGGGAAAGGCGCGATGTGCAGCAGGACGAAGATTTGAAAAATCCCCGGGAAGGAAACTCCCGGGGATTCGACGGCGTATCACATAAGGCGGCTATTCCAGCAACGGCAACCTGCCCAGCATATCCCTGAGCCGGATCGCCGTACGGGGCATCGGCTCGGCGACCGTAAGGCCCACCAGCTCCTTTTCAGCCGCAATATCGTTTATCACGCGGATGACCGCCTCTATTTTCATCCCGTCGGGATCGGTGCCGACCGCCGCAACGATCTCCGCCGGGTCGAGCACGTCCATATCGAAATGAACCACCACCTTCGACGCCCCGCACGATTTCAGCCAGGCCCGGAGCGCATCGCTGTCCGCAGCCACCTCTTCGGGGGTGAGATGCTTTATCCCGTACTGATGCTGGCGGGCCTTGATCTCGCCCCGCTCCCAGTTGCGCAACCCTACGAACAGGATTTTCGACGGGTCGAATGCGGCGGGCAGTTCCGCCACGATCTTCGCATCGCCGTGCCCCATGCAGGCCGTCACGGCCATGGCATGGTAGCCGGGATAGGGATCGCCCGGAAGCGTGATGTCGGGATGGGCGTCGATCCATACCATCGCCACGTCGCCGCCGTATTTCGCGGCAAGGTAGGTGAACGGCACCACGCTCACGGAGCAATCCCCGCCCAGGGTCACGATCCTGCCGGGATCGCTCGCCCGCAGCATCTCCAGCGCGGCTTTCGTCTGCCGGAGAATGACGTTGCGGTCGAGTACACCGTCCGTCACCCTGCGTTCCCCGATCTGGGTGGAGACGGGAACGGTGAGCGTTTCCTGCCCGCCGCAGGGAGCCAGGAAGTCGAGCAGCTGCGCCCCGAGGTAATATCCCCGTGCGGCATCGTCGGGATCCTTTACCTCGGGCACCATCGCCGCGACATTGCCACCCTGCCATTGCGGGTAGATCAGGCGGATCGTAGATGTATTTGTTTTCATAACTTCGCTGTTTGTCGATACTTTTTGCTGCACTCCGCCAGAAACCACTCCGCCGGCCAGCACGCCGGGCAACAAAAATCCTTTCATAGCGGGTTCGTCCCTTTTGCAGGACATGCAAAAATACGAAATGCCTCCGGGAGATGCAAGTACGTGCAAATTATTCGTATATCGATAAATTTACGGGATAGACAAATTGCGGAAATACGGCTGGCAGTTATTCGGGAAGCGTTATTTTTGCACAAAACCGATCTCTGCTGGAAGCCGCGCACAGGAGTAACGCATTTTACCCGGGCAGATCCCTACCGATACGGAAATTCTACGCCCTCCCGATTGCGAGGCCGGGCGATTTTTTTTTGTGATTTGTATAACAATCAAAAAAAATAATTACCTTTACGCCGTTATGGTTCCTGCCCGGTATGCCGGACAGGATGAAAAGGGAATCCGGTGAAAATCCGGAACAGTACTCGCTGCTGTAAGTCCCCTCCTTCGGGAGAAGTTGTTTATCGTACTCTTTGCCACTGGTTTAGACTGGGAAGGCGCGATAAACGGGACGAGTCAGAAGACCTGCCTTAACGATTGATTTGCACCCGCGGGTTTCGGGTTGGAATCGAATGGTACGGTCGTCGTTATCGCAACGCACTCCCTCCCCGATTTGATTTTCAGCAGTTTCCTGTCGTGCAATCACCCGCGTGATTCGAATGACAATGGGAATAATTCATAACAGACAGGGTTATACAACGGGAGAGGCTAATCCGCGCCCCGTCCGGATCTCCTGTTCATCCTCTACGCTTGCCGCAGGCCGTCGCCTGTCGGCAGGCGTTTTTTATCCCCCGGAAATCAAACCGATTAATAATTAAAATCTGAAAAGCATGAAACAACTATTTACCCTTTTGGCAATAACCCTGTTCGGTGCTGCGACATGGAGCTGCTCGTACGACGACGACGATCTGTGGAAGGAGATCGACGGGATCAAGACCCAACTCGCGGAACTCAACAAAGAGGTTTCGGCGCTGCAAACGCTTGTGGATGCCCTGCGCCAAAGCAAGACGATCTCCGATGTGACCCAGACGGACACCGGATACACCATCACGTTCAACGACAACACCTCCGTTTCGATTGCCGACGGCAAGAACGGTACGAATGCCCCGGAGGTCGGTATCGACCTCTTCGAGGGAGGCTACTACTGGACGATCGGCGGCAAGGGCAACTGGCTGACCGATGCGGACGGCCACAAAATCCCGGTAGCTGGCAAAGATGGTTCGAAACCCGAAATGGCCGTCGATGCCGACGGTTACTGGATTGTGGACGGAGCGCGCATCAAAGATGCGGCCGGCAACGACGTAAAAGCGACGGGAAGCAACGGAAAAGACGGGGATTCGTTCTTCAAATCGGTCAGCGACGGCGACGATGCCGTAACGTTCACTCTGACCGACGGCACGGAAATCGTCATTCCAAAAACTTCGGTGTCCTCATTCTGTTTTGTACAGCCCGACGACGGCCGTTCGTACTTCGTATTCGACTTCGGCAAGAAAAAGACGCTGACGCTGAATACGACGGATGTGGAAACCGCCGACTTCATGAATATTCCCGAAGGGTGGAAGGCGTCGCTGAACCTTGCGAAAAATAGCGTAACCGTGCAGGCTCCGGCGGCTTCGGATGCAGCTTACTCAGGTGGCATCATCACGCTGATCGGGATCGATAAAAAAGGGAATACGGTCTTTGCCTCGGCCGACGTGTGCGCTTCGGTGGACTACACGGACAAGGACGGTACGTTCGTGGTCTGCGAAGGCAATATGACTTCAGTAAACGGTATGCTGGTCTACTACGACAAGGCCGGCAAGGAGTATCGGGAGGTATTCGAGCAGGCCAACGGCGGATTGGAGATCGGCAACGTCGTACAGGATATGTTCATGGCCAACGGAAAAATCTACCTGTTAACCCAGAACGGCGACCGCATGGGCGGCGCAGGCCGTTTCGTTGTGTGCGATGCCCGGACGATGCGCATGGAATTCGCCGACCCGCTGGTATTTAAAACCCCCGAAGACAAAGACACATGGCCTCAGCATCTGGTCGTTGTAAGTGCAACGAAAGCCTATATTCAATATTCCGATTCAAGTATGGAAAGCACTTCGGGCATAGTCGCCCTGACCCTCGGTGAAAATTCGGTGCAAATCGGCGCGACCCTCGAAGGCACGTTCGGAGCCTTTACTTCGGTGGGCGCGATCAAAACCCGCATGGTCTATTCACGGGGTAAGATTTATGCGGGATGCGGACACAGCGTCGTTATCATCAATGCCGAAAGCGGAACGGTGGAAAAGCGGCTGACCTATGAGGGCCGGCAAGTAAAAGGCATCGTCAAAGGTGTCGACGGCAATATCTATTTCGCCCTTGCCGGAACCTATTCCGGCACGAGCCCGAATATGGGAACCCTGACCTCCGATCCGATGATCGTTGGCATCGATCACTCTGGCACGGTCGTTTCGGAAAAAGAACTTTCCGGAGGTGTTCGATTCCCGATCGCAACATGGTCTCCGGCTATCGGCATGTGCGCCAGTTTCACCGATCCTTATCTCTATTTTGTGGATACCGATGCTTTCAACGCCACGAGCGCAACGCGGTACAATTACCAGACGCAGACCGTCGATTACAAATATCTATCTGGAAATGAAACGATTTACGGCATTATGGGGCAGCATCCGACAACCAATGTGTTGTGGGTCGGCAAGTCGAGCTACGTCGATTCGAATATCTACACCTATGACGTGAGCGGAACTTCCGCCTCGGAAATCAACCATTTTTACTATCCCACGCAGAAAGGTGCCAGCCCGGCCGGGATCGATTTCGTCTACCGTTTCTCCGAAGCGTATATTAACAAATAAAGCATAAAGAGATGAAAAAACTGTTATCCTGTTTATTTGCTGCGTTGTTCGTGTTGTCGTCCTGCAACAAAGACGATGTGATCGAGGTCGATTCGCAGACGGCCCCCCGTATCACGCTCGACAGCGAGAATGCGGTTTACACCATCAAATCAGGCCGGGAACTGACGATCAGCCCCACTTATGAAAACGCGGACAAGGCACTCTATGTGTGGAAAATCGACGGAAAAGTCGTCGGCACGCAACCCGCCCTTACGGTGTGCGAACAAACCGTAGGCGAGTTGTTCGTGCTCCTCCAAGTGTCGAATCGCTACGGCACGGCCTCCGAGGAGCTGCGTGTGGATGTGGTAGAACTGGAAATCCCGACAATCAGCCTGCCGGTTCCCGAAAAAGGGTATACGATTCTGGTCGGCAGTCCTCTGACGCTGAAACCCTCCGTAATCGACACCTCGATCCCCACGACCTGCACATGGAGCGTGAACGGCAAAGAAGTTTCCTCCGAAAAGGAATTTACATTCGACACGTCCGAAGCCGGAGATTATACGCTCGAATTCGCCACCCGCAATGAGGACGGCGAGGACAGCAAGGAATTCGGGGTAAAAGTCTGCACGATCGACGAAATGCCGTTCGGCTGGACATTCGATCAGACGGTCTTCAACCTATCCGCCGGCCGCCGCATCCGTCTGATGCCTTTCGACATTACCAATGCGTTCGATGCCAGTTATACCTGGTCGGTAAACGGCAAACAGGTGCAACAGTCCTCCGATCCGGTATATATTTTCTCCGAATCGGCCGAAGGAACGTACACGGTCAAAGTCGAAATGAAAAACTCATATCTGACGGTTCCTCAGGAATTGACCGTCAATGTCTGCCCCGCAGAAGGCCGATACTACCGTGCCGGATCTCCGGCAAGCAGCAAGGATTGGAACAAGGTCTACGAGTTCCTTGCCGCTCCCGGACAATTCGTCAACGAACGTTATGACGTGACGACGATGGACGCAGCGTGCGCCTATGCCGAGTCCCAGATGAAACTCAACACCTATGTGTCGCTGGGAGCTTTCGGCGGCTATCTGGTAGTCGGCTTCGACCACAGCATTGAAAATGACGGCGGCTACAACATCGGCGTTTCGGGCAACTCGTTCGACGGTTCATCCGAACCGGGCATCGTATGGGTCATGCAGGACGAAAACGGCGACGGACTGCCGAACGACACATGGTACGAACTGAAAGGCTCCGAATACGGTAAGCCTGAAACGACACAGGATTATGCCGTGACCTATTACCGTCCACGCGCTGCCGGCATGGAGGTGCAGTGGACGGACAACAAGGGTGCGAGCGGTTCCGTCGATTACCTTTCGCAATTCCATACGCAGGACTACTATTATCCGGCATGGGTCGAGGCTGACAGCTACACGCTGCGCGGCACTTGCCTCAAGGCCAACAATTACGACCAGTCGGGCAACGGTTCCTACTGGGTCAATCCGGCTTACGACTGGGGCTACGCGGACAACTTCAGCCCGATCGACCGTCTGACCGACGATCCGAACTCCGGAGCGGGCGTCAACGCCAACCATTTCCGGATTTCCGACGCCGTCACTTTCGACGGCAAGCCCGCCGGCCTCAAATACATCGACTTTGTCAAGGTACAGACCGGCATTCAGGCAAAAAGCGGCTGGCTGGGCGAAATTTCGACCGAAGTGTTCGGCGTATTCGATTACAACATGACCAAAAAGAAATAATACGATGAGAAAAATACTGATTCTGGCCGCAGCGGTTTTCGCGTTCTGCGGCTGCAACGACAAAGAGGAGAACCAGCCCTTTGCCGGCATCGACAACCACATCACTTCGTTCGCGCTCACCGCCAAGGACGGAACGGTATACCGCGCCGCACTCGTCGGCGACGAAATCGTGGTTTCCATTCCCCGCAATGTGTCGCTCGAAGGTGCTACTGCTGACTACGAACTTTGCGAGCAGGCGATCCTGTACCCCGATCCGGCGAGGATCACCGACTGGGACAACGAACACCGTTTCCGCGTCATGGCCTATAACCAGACCCTGCGCGACTACGCCTACTCGGTCAAGCGTAACGACGTTACGGCCGGCAGCGTCGCACTGCCGACACAGGCCGATGTCGAAGCGTTCGCCGCAACGGGTGCGACGGTGATCGAGGGAAACCTCACGATCGGCGATTTTTCGGCCTGCGACGATCCCGTGACCGACCTTGCGCCGTTAGCCGGACTGACCGACGTGCGCTACAACATCGTCGTAGGCAACTCATTCGCCGGGGAAAAACTCTCCGGGCTCGAAAACCTGCGTTCGGCAGGCGGTCTGGTGTTGGGAACGGCCACCACGCCGCTTACGACCGCCCAGGATTTCGACGTGGTACTGCCCGCCCTCGAATCGCTCGGACAGCTCTCGGTAAACGGCAATACGGTCGCCAAACTCGACCTGCCGAAACTCGTATCGACGGGGACGGTCTATATCAATGCAGCCAAACTCTCCGTTTTCAATGTTCCGGCGCTGAAGGAGTGTACGGGCGATCTGACGATCCTCTCCGGCACAAATGCCTCGACCGGCAACAAGGCCCTGGCCGCACTCGGACTCTCGTCGCTCGAAAAAGTAACGGGTTCGCTGTCGCTCCAGTATCTCAGCGAATTGCAGTTATTGGAACTCCCGAAGATCGCCTCCATCGGCGGCAACTGCACGCTGACTTACCTGACACAGCTCAAAGTACTCAATATGCCGGAACTGGTGCATCTGGGCGGTGCATTTACCTGGAACTACCTGACGGCAGCGACCACATTCGCAATGCCGAAAGTTCCTTCGCTGGCCTCGTTCTCGCTCTCGGACAGTAGCTCTGCAGCCATGCTTTCCAGCATCGACCTCTCGTCGCTCGAAAAGGTACGTGCGGATTTTAAGATCGACACGAAATTTTCAAGCGACCGGCTCGAACTGCCCGCGCTCGAAACCATCGGAGGACAGTTCTGCCTGCGCTACCTTTCTCTGATCGAAACACTCTCCATCCCCCGGCTCACGGCCTGCGAAAACATCTATTTTTACCAGTTGAACCTGCTGCCGTCGCTCGACCTGTCGGGCGTGGAGTCGCTCCCGAAGGTCGAACTGATCGCCTGTTACAAACTGGCGAAGGTCAGGGTTCGGAAAAATGCGCTGGGCGATCTGTCGCTGAACGGCGGTTCGAGAGCGTGCGACTTCACCGCACTCGAAGGCGCTGAAACCATCTCGGGAAAACTCAGCGTTTCCAATTATACGCAGAACGACCTGATTACCTTCCCCGGCATTAAATCCATCGGTACCTATTCGCAGTCGGGCGGCAAAGCCAACGGCCAGACAACTGTTTCATTTCCCGATCTGGAGCAAGTCGGAACTTTCCAGATGAGCAGTTGTTCGTACCTCAAAAAACTCAGCGCCCCGAAACTTACCGAGGTGACGGACAAGTGGGACACGAGCTATATGCAGTATGTGGATGAAGGCGATCTCGAATTACCCTTGCTGCGCAAGATCGGGGTATTCAAATTCTGGGGCGGAACCTACTCCGGTGCGGCCAGCCAAATGAAGCTGACAGGCATGGCCGATTTCGCGGGCGTCACTGAAATCGGTTCGGTAGATATCAAATACTGGGGCAAGATGACCGATTTCTCCGGGCTGAAAAATGCGCTGCCGTCACTTTCGGCCGACAAGTGGAATGTCTCGGGCAACGGTTATAATCCGACCTGGGAGCAAATAACCGCCGGGGAGTATGTCAAGCCGTAGGATGAACCGCTTTATATTCATCGTCGCAGGCTGTTGTTCGGTTCTCACCGGCTGTATGAAGTGGGACTACGATCTCGGTCGGGAGATCGCAGTCCGCCCCGAGGTGGGACACGGGCTGTTCATCACCAACGAGGGGAATTTCCAATACGGCAATGCCACGCTCTCGTTCTACGACACGCAAACCCGTAAGATCGACAACGAGGTGTTCTTCCGCGCCAACGATCAGAAGCTGGGCGACGTGGCACAGTCGATGACGATGTACGGCGGCTTGGGCTGGATCGTCGTGAATAATTCGCATGTGATCTTTGCCATCGACCCCGTGACCTTCAAAGAAGTCGGGCGCATCACGAACCTCACCTCCCCGCGCTATATCCATTTTTTGTCGGACGAAAAAGCCTATGTCACACAGATCTGGGACAACCGCATTTTCATCGTCAATCCCAAACGGTTCGAGATTACGGGATACATCGACTGCCCGGGTATGACGATGGAAACCGGTTCGACCGAACAGATGGTGCAATACGGCAAATACGTCTACGTGAACTGCTGGTCTTATCAGAACCGGCTGCTGAAGATCGACACCGAAACGGACAAGGTGGTCGACGAGCTGGTCGTCGGCATCCAGCCCACGTCGCTGGTGATGGATAAGTACGACAAGATGTGGACGATCACCGACGGCGGTTATGAGGGCAGTCCCTACGGGCACGAGGCCCCCTCGCTCTACCGTATCGACGCCGCAACTTTCAGGATCGAAAAACAGTTCAAATTCAAATTCGGCGACTGGCCCTCGGAGGTGCAGCTCAACGGCGGACGCGACACGCTCTACTTCATCAACAACGATATCTGGCGGATGCCGGTGGTGGCCGATCACGTCCCCGTGCGGCCGTTCCTCAAATACAAGCAGACGAAATTCTACGGCCTGTCCATCGACCCCAACACGTCGGAAGTATACGTGGCCGACGCCATCGACTACCAACAGAAGGGGATCGTCTACCGCTATTCGCCCGAAGGAGAGTTGCTCGACGAATTCCGGGTGGGAATTATTCCGGGGGCTTTTTGTTGGTATTAAACCGATACGCAATATGAAGAAACCAATACTTCTGTTTATCGGTTTGTGCCTCGCCGCAACAATCACTGCACAAGAAAAACCGGCCGGCAACGGCTGGTGGAACAACAACCCCTCGCTGGTGATGCCCATTCGTGAGGTCGGTGTTACAGGAATTCGTCCGATGAAAGAGATCGGCGTACAAAAAACACAACTGGACACCCTCGTCCTGCACGAGAACATCGCCCTGTCGATGGCCGACGTGCTGACGTTCAATACGGCAATCTTCATCAAACAGTACGGCCGGGCCACGCTTTCTACCGTGGCATTTCGCGGTACGGCGGCATCGCACACGCAGGTGATGTGGAACGGCATGCGTATCAACTCCCCGATGCTGGGCATGACCGATTTTTCGATGATCCCGTCCTATTTCGTGGACGACGCGACGCTGCTGCACGGCACCTCGTCGCTCAACGTCGTGGGCGGCGGTCTGGGCGGGGCGATCACACTGGCGACCAAACCCGCCGATACACACGGATTCAAAATGCAGTATACACAGGGAATCGGCTCGTTCTGGACGACGGACGAATTTCTGCGGCTGACCTACGGCGACGACCATTGGCAGACCTCGACGCGCGTGGTCTACTCCTCGTCGCCCAACGAATTCAAGTACCGCAACCGCGACAAGAACGAAAATGTCTACGACGACGATAAAAATATTATCGACACCTACCACCCCATCGAAACCCACCGTGACGGCGATTTTCATGACTTTCACGCCTTGCAGGAGGTCTATTACAATACCGGCAAGGGCGACCGTTTCGGGCTGAACGCCTGGTTTCTCACCTCCAAGCGCGGCCTTTCACAAACGACCGTCGATTACGGCGATCCGAAGGATATTCTGCACCAGCAGCGCGAACGCACCCTGCGCAGCGTACTCTCGTGGGATCATCTGCGTCCTACATACAAGGTCGGAGCAAAAGCCGGTTACATCCACACATGGCTCGGCTACGATTACGCCCGTGACAAAGGTAACGGCGAATGGGCCTACATGATTACTTCGCGCAGCAAGGTAAACACGCTTTTCGCATCGGGCAACAGCGAATTTTACGTCGGCAAAAAATGGCTTTTCTCGGCCGACATTGCCCTGCACCAGCATTTCGCGAAAAATCAGGATCGCAACATCATCACCCAGCAGGGCGACAAGGCGGTGGTCGGTTACGACAAAGCCCGCACGGAACTATCTGCTTATATGACTGCCAAGTGGACGCCTACCGAACGGCTGGGCCTCTCGCTGGCGTTGCGAGAGGATATGTACGGCAAGGATTGGACGCCGCTCATTCCGGCATTCTATGCCGATTACATGCTCTCGAAAGCCGGAAACGTCCGGGCCAAGGCATCCATTTCGCGCAACTACCGTTTCCCCACGCTCAATGACCTTTACTTCCAGCCGGGCGGCAATCCCGACCTGCAGCCCGAACACGGCTTCACCTACGACGGCGGCGTATCGTTTGCCTTCGCCAAAGAGGGTCGGTACGCGGTTCACGGCGAGGCGACGTGGTTCGATTCCTACATCGACGACTGGATTCTGTGGATACCGCTGGGAGGCAAGCAGGATTTCTGGACGCCGAAGAACCTCAAAAAAGTACATGCCTACGGAGTGGAATTGAAGGCGGGCTTCGACCGAACCTGGAACCGTGACTGGCAAGTCGGTGCCGACGGCAATTTTTCGTGGACGCCCTCGATCAACGAGAGCGAGCCGATGAGCAAGGGCGACGAGTCCATCGGCAAACAACTGGTCTATGTACCGGAGTTCTCGGCGTCGGTAACGGCGCGGCTGGCATGGAAAAGCTGGCGGCTGCTCTACAAATGGTGTTGGTATAGCGAACGCTTCACCATGTCGAGCAACGACTACACGATCTCGGGATATGTACCTCCGTATCTTATGAGCGACATGTCGGTCGAAAAACTTTTCGCCGTACCCTGGGCTGATTTTTCCGTGAAGATCGCGGTCAAAAACCTGTTTAACGAGGAGTATCTTTCGGTGCTGGCTCGTCCCATGCCACGCTTGAATTTCGAGATTTTCCTCGACATACGCCCCAAGTGGGGTAAAAAAAGATAACTCTGCGGCGGCGGGCCTTTTGGTCGCGGTGAACCATTGCAAACATTTCTGCATTTGAATCCCGCCGCCGTTCGTTTACAATCTGTTCGCGGGAACCGGAATAATAGAGATTAGTAGCACGTTGTCTGCCATAACAACGCAATACTCCGGTTTCCGCAGACAGATTTTGCTGATTTTGTATTTTGAAAAAATAGAAAATCTTTACAGCAAACAGAGAAAGGGTCAATGCCCAATTCATGGCAAATAAAAAACGCCCATGATTTGATTATTAAATCATGGGCGTATTAAAAAAGTACCCGGAGCCGGGGTCGAACCGGCACGACATTGCTGTCATTGGTGTTTGAGACCAACGCGTCTACCGATTCCGCCATCCGGGCA
>OGGV01000251.1_pt1 | contig 40828 bp, 47 predicted proteins | sample 1571301 | NCBI WGS metagenome assembly OGGV01 (sample SAMEA2582072, study PRJEB24529) | metagenome | biome: Human gut stool | place: China | collected 2011
GCGTTCCCGGTAGTCGGTGCTGGTCATGCCCTCAATGGTCTCGTACAGTTCCATGCTCTTTCTCCTTTACTTGTTCGGGTTGTTCACGTTCATGGCCCGCCGGGCCGCCTGGGTGGCAAGGCTGTTTCCGCCGCTGCCCACCTGTGCGCCCAGGCCGTTGGTGACGCTCAGGCCCTCGCTGGTCCCGCCGCTGCCCCCGCCCGCGCTGCCTGCCTGCTGGGCCGCAGCGCCCGCCATGGCCGAAAGGTTCGAGCCGTTCTGCTGGTCGATGATGCCCGCCAGCTTCTGCACCTGCTCCATGGCCTGCTGCAACTGCTGGTAAAGCGTACCGTTCTGCTGCACCCGCTCCCGCACCTTCTCGATGCCCTCAAAGTCCATCATGTCCAGCGCGGCCAGCGCCGCGTCGGCGTTCGCCGGGGCAAAGAACCCCAGCTGATAGCACTCCTTCGCCGTCTCATTCTGGGAAAGCCGGTTGAAGGTGCTCTTCTTTGCTGCGCTCACCGTGATGTCGAACACAGGTTCGTGAGCGCCCAGCTCCACGCCGCCCACCATGCCGCCGGGCTGGGCCCGGAGCTGCTGGCCGGAGAACGGCACGAACTCCGTCTGGCCGGTCGGCCCGGTGATGCGGTAGACCCGCTCTTCGTCGTAGAATTGCCGCATCAGCTCGATGATGAGGTAGCATTCCTTCGCAAAGGCCCGGTAGGCGCTCTTCAGCATGTCGCGGCTCAGCTTGCTTCCGGCTTCCTGCAGGGCCGCAATGGCCGAAGCCGCTGTCAGGCCGCTCGTGGTGCCGCCCTGGCTCACATCCCGGTTGCCGCTGATTTCCTTCAGCTCGGCCACCCGCGCGTCCCGGTAGCTGATGCAGTTGCCCTGCAGCCCCGCCGTTTGCAGCGGGGTCAGGCTGCCGTCCCGCAGCGCCCCGGCCACGTGCACGATGTCCCGCGACCAGTCCGCCAGCTCCTCTTCGTTCACGCCCGCCGCGTCGCTCAGCAAAAAGCGGGGCTTTGCCGCCAGCTTGATGTTCTCGTCCATGGCATGGTTCATCTCGTCGATGGCGGTCTGGGTGTCCTTCATCACGTCGATGTACCCAAACCCCGCCGGGCTGTCCTCTTCCATGAACAGCGGGTCGAACACGAACGGATACAGCCCGTGGTCGTAGAATCCCCGGTCGGCATACTGCGGGTCGTTCTCGCTGGCGTAAAGCACGATGCCGTTGCAGAACTTGCAGTAGTGCAGCAGCGGTTCCCCTTCGGGCCGGGCCTTCTTGTAGTACCAGTCCACCACCACGCTCTTGTCGGTGGTGTCGATGTGCTCGTCGTGCACGTACTTTGCCACTTCCAGTGTGCTGCCGGTGTGGCCGTCCAGCTGGGGCCACCTGGCTTTCAACTGGTCGTTGTCTTCCAGTCTCAGGCTGAACAGGTTCGCCGATTCCTGCACGTCCATCACGCCCGGCTCCCAGTACAGCATCAGAATGTCCATGCTCTGGATGGTGATGTCTCCCAGGCCGCTTCGCTTTGCCGGGTCCCAGAACACGCCCTTCACGCCGGTGCCCTGCTTGAGCTTGCGCCACCAGGTGTCGCTGTAGGCCTGCTCGTAGTCGGCCTGTTCCAGCACCACCGGCAGCACCTTCGAAAGGACCTTCGCCGTCTTCTCATCGTCCGCCGCTCTGGGCAGTACGTTCGGTTCCGGGTAGTTGTCCATCGCGTCGGCGTGTTTGTTCGCAATGGAGTTGAACAGCCACCCGCTGGCCGGGGTCGGCTTGCCCTCCATCATCTCGTTCTTGTAATTCTTCCAGTGCCGCATCCGGAACCACAGCTCGTTGTCCACGATCCGGGTGTCCAGCGCCGCCTTGCCACTCTTGTACCGCTGCAACAGCTGCGCTGCCTTCGCCACCTCTTCGGTGCCGATGACTTCTTCCAAATTGTCTTCCAACTTGACCTCCTATCGTGCCTCTTCCCGTCAGGTCACACCCTGTAAAACGTCGCTCTCCGCGCATCCAGTTCCAGCGGATCGTCCCGCAGCAGCGGGGCTTCCATGTGCTGCCGGGGGCTGATGGGGTTTTCCATCAGCACATACCGGCACTCGTCGTAGATGTGGTCTTCCTGCGTGGTGTCGATGTCCTCCACGTTGCTCTCGTCGTACACCAGATTCGGGATGGTGCGGATGAAATGCTTGCAGGTGTCGAACACCTGAAACATGGGCCGCCCCTCTCCGTCAAACGCCAGCCGGTAGTGGAACTGCATCTTCCCCGCGATGCGGGTGTGGTCGCCGGGGATCCAGTGGATACAGTTCGGGGGTTTCTCCTGCATGGCCGCGATGCTCTCGCCCTGGCTCTCGTTGAAGATGGCCGGGTCGGCCACGCCTGTGATCACCCGCCCCCGCAGCATGGGGTCGTTTTCTTCCACTTCCCGGATCATCCGGGCCTGTTCCACCGGGTTCACCTTGGTGCCCTCGTTGGGGGTCCCGGTGCAGCCGTATAACTCCCGGATGCGGTAGAGCCGCCCTTCCTCGTCCGCTGCATACCACCCCACCGAAAACGGCTTCGCATAGCCGAAGTCGTACCCGCGCCAGATGCGCCAGTGCGCCGGGATGCGGAACGGGTGGATGACGTGGGTGAACCGCTGGTCGTCGTAGTGGGCCGGGTCGTTCCGCCATTCGGTGAATACCTGCCCGGTAAAGCTGTCCCAGTCGCCGTACAGCAGCGCCTTCTTCTCGGCCTCCGGCAGTGCGGCCAGATTGCCAAGGTATCCGGGGTCGTTTTCCAGCAGCGCCTTGTTGTCGAACACCGTGGATGGAATGAAGATCCTCGTTCGTCTCCGCACGATCTCCCCGCCCTCCGGCGTCTTGACCTTGACGTACTGCACCATCCGGGTGCCCGGTGGTGCTGGCGTAATGAACCGGGCCTTCACCCAGCCGTGGCCCACGCCGCCGGGGTTGGCCGTAGCGCGGGTGTACACTCGTGTTCCCGGCCCGTTCGGTCGGTTCCGGCTCAGCAGATAGCTGTACTCGCTCCACGTGAAGTGGGTCAGCTCGTCAAAGCCGATGAAATCGTACTGCTGGCCCTGGTAGTTGTACTTGTCCTTCTCGGTGTGTAGGCTGCCAAAGTAGATCTTCGCCCCGCTGGGGAAGGTCCAGCAGTGGTTCGAGCCGTTGTACTTTGCTTTCGGGAAGACGGGCTTGTAATACTGCATCGTTTTGTCGATCAGCTCCCGCAGCTGGGGGAAGCTCTTGCGCAGGATCAGTCCCCGGTAGTTCGGGATGTCCACCTGCCGCAGCGCCTCGATCACCAGCGCGTCGCTCTTGCCGCCGCCTGCGGCCCCGCCGTATAACGCCTCGTTCTCGGTCCGGGCCATAAAGGCCATCTGCCTCGGCTGTGGGGTCCAAATTACGTTTCTGTTTCCCGTCTTCGCTCACCTGCCCTTCACCGCAGGGCCCGGCACCTTACGCTCTGTCGGGCCTTCTTCATCCAGCACAACCAAAACCGCCCTGCCAATGGCTCCCCTTGTAGGGGAGCTGTCGCCGAAGGCGACTGAGAGGTTACTCCACCTCCACCTCCGCTTCTTCCCCGGTCCCTTCGGCTCCAATGCAGATCAGCGGCGGGCCTGCCGTGTCCTCGTCGTCTGCCTTGCCCGCCGGGGCCAGCGCTGCTGCCTTTTCGGCCACGTCCATCAGCACCCGCGCCACGTTGGCTGCGTTCTTGTCGTCCATGGTCAGGCCGTCGTAGTGCTCCCGCAGTGCTTCCAGCTGCCGCCGGTCGCTGTCCAAAAGCTTCTGGTCGTAGCTGCCGGGGCTGTTGTAAACCACAAGCCCGGTCTCGGCTGCGTCGGCCAGCTCTTCTTCTCCGGTCTTGAGTAAAGCGCCCACTTCCGCGTCCTCTGCCCGGATGCCTTCTTCCAGCCGCTTGTCCAGCCGCCCACGGATTTCTGCCGCCCGCTGGCTTTCGGCCACCCGGCCCTGCAAATAGGCCACCTGCGCCTTGGCTCCCATGGCCGCCCGCACCGCGATCTCCCGCGCTGCTGCCTGCCGCGCTTCGGCGAAGGCGTCGCCCCTGGCTGCTTCTTCGGCCAGCCACGAGCGGATGGTGGATTCCGGCACCTTGTACCGCCGGGCCACCGCGCAGATATTGTTCGACGCCACCATCGCCATCACCACTTCGGCCCGCAGCTTCGGCGGGTATTTGCGCCCCCGCTGGCTGCCCGCCACGGTGTTTTTGCAATATGCCCGCTTCTTCGTCAAGTCCCCACCCCCTCTTGAAGTTATCCTAGCACAACCCGGCAAACAAAAATACTTGAAACATTTTGCCTCTGCCGCAAGGCCAAGACCTCGCCCTTTGGGGAGAGGTGGCCGCGCGAAGCGCTGACGGAGAGGGTTACAGCAGCCCCCGCCGGGCCGCTTCCACCGCCACCGTGGAAAGCACTTCCAGCTCCTTGCGGTAGTAGGTGCTGCGGCAGATGTACAGCGCCGGGACCACTTTTTCCTCCGGCTTGCCTTCCAGATACCGCAGCCGCAGCAGGTCCGCGCACAGGGGTTCGGCGGCTTCATAGTAGCGCAGCACCTCCTCGATCACCTCGGCCCACGCAGCACGAACAGGCCCTTCGGCATACTGCCGCAGAGCCTTCCGTGTGGCCTTCTTCTGCTCTTTTGTCACCGCATCCGCCACCTTCCTCTTCTCTTTTTTCGCCCGCGCAAAATATCAGTACAGGTTCTGTCAGGTGCGAGGTTTCGCAAGGCTCTGTCTCCTACTTCTACGCAGTTCGCTTCTTCATGTTGCTGCGTCCTCGTCCGCCTCTACTCGCTCTGCCGAATAGTTTCCCCTTCGGGGAACGCCTGCTGCGCAGGCACAAGCATTCGGCCTCTCTCGCTCCGGCTCAGTAAGAACCTCGCTCTCGCTCGGTCCGAGGTTTCGCAGCTTTCGCAGCCTCTACTCGTCGCAAGATCACATAACACTGCGGCTCGTTCCGTTCCCAGCCGTCGGGCCGCTCGCTTCCCGGCGACTCGTGCAGCTCGCCCGGTTCCAACACCACGCACTTCTGCAATTCCCAGCCGGGGAACCGCTGGCTCCACCAATAGGCGTCGTTCGCCATCTCGCCGCAGGCGGTCCGCAGCTGCTTGCGGCTCCATCGGGTGTCGTTCGGTGCCTGCTCCACCGGCCGGCGCAGGGTGCTCGTCTCCACCCACAGACGCTCTTTGTGTCCGTACAGGTAGCCCAGGGTGCCGTTTTTGCCGTCCTTGCCCAGCAGTTTGCCCATGTCCATCCGGTCCACGTTGATGGTCCCCAGCGGTTCGAACTCGCTCGTGCCGGGGATGCGCCGCCGCCACAGGTCTTCCAACATCTCGCGCCACTCCCGGCGTTCCCGCTCATCCAGGCCCACACATTCGGCAAAGCCGTGCATGTGCAGCCGTCCGGCTTCGCCCTTGCGCACGGCCGCCAGCATCAGGCGGATGTGCTTCTTCTCCACGCCGAACCGCTTGCAGGTCGCCGCGATCACCCGCCGCAGATAGTTCCGCACGTCCTTCCGGCAGGCCTGCAGGTCTTCGGGCAGATAACAGTCCTCGTAAGTCGCCGTGATAAAAAATCCCCGCCGGGTAAAGTTCGCCAGCGCCACCCGCTGGCGGCGGCGCATCGAGGCCATCTTGTTCTTGGCCTTCTGTCCTTCGGTGGACTCTTTGCGCTTCTTCCGCCGGGCACTGTGTTCGGTCGGCGTAATGGAAAATATGCCCACGGCCATGTACTCGTCCCCACAGAGTATCTTTTTCTCTCGGATGTAGTTGCAGCGCATCCCCTGTACCTCCTGCGAGCCATCGACTTCCGGTGTATTTTCTCTTTTCCGTGCCCCACCGTCACAGAAATAACGGGTATACGAGCTCCCGAAAGGGGTCTTGCACCCCCTTTTATAAAAGGTTTATGAAAAGTAACGGATACGGTGGACGTTTTCAGGTCCATCGTATCCGTTGCACTTCATAAAGATCAGGGTTCCGCCGGTTTTCCCTTCACCGCCCAGCCGCCGTAACTCAGCTCCGGGTGCCCCATCTTCCGGGCTTTGCGGTTGTAGCGGCACAGGTCCCGCACGTCCCTCTGTAAGGGCGTCGGGTCCGCGATCCGGCACAGCCGGTCGTCTGCCCGGTCGTCGGGCTTCACGGAGGGCTTCTTCTTTGGCGGTCTGCAGTGGCACGGCCGCACATCGGTCTTTCGGTCCATCTTCGCAACGCCGCGCCGTTCGTTCTTCCCGCCTCGGCGGTAGCTCTCGTGCACCGTGGTCTCGCTGCCGAACACCCCCAGCGCCACCAGATCCATCGCCGTGCCTTCGCCCAGCAGCTCCCCGGCCGCATTCCATGCCCGATACCAATAGACCCTCCGCTGCTGCGTGTTGTCCGCCGTCGGCACCGGTTCCGGCATCGGCGCAGCCGCTTCTGCCCGCTCCATCCGCCAGCGCCGGGGCTTGTCCGTCTTCTGGCAGCTCCGGTAACAGGTCGAGACCGTCCCGGCGTCCTTGAACAACCCCTTTCCGGCCAGCTGTGCTGCCGTTCCTTTCGCCACAAAGTCCCCGGTCTTCGCGTCGTAGACGGTGTAAATGTACTTGCTCACACCCATGTCAGACCCTCCTCCGGAATGCACCCATGCTCATTTGTGCCTTCGCCGCCTCGATCTTCCGCTGCACCTCGTCGCCCGAAAGCGGCAGCCGGGCTGCGCCCTGCTTCCCGGCCCTGCGTCCTGCGGCCATCATCACGGCCCGCTTGATGAACTCGTCCTCCTGCTTTTTGTAGCTCTGGCTCAGCGCTTGCACCGTCTTTTCGTCGTCGATGTTCTCCACCACGATCTCTTCGGTCTGCAGCGCGTCGCAGGCACACCGCCGCAGCTTCTCCATGGCCACATCGATGCCGTCCTCTTTGCCCCACTGGTTCAGCTGCTCGTAGTTGCGGCGCATCTCGGCATACAACCGGTTCAGCCGGTCGGCACCGAAGCCCAGTTCCTGCACACAGGCCAGCGCCATCAGCTGCCAGGCCATGGTCGCGGCCCGGTCGCCCACGATTTTCAGCTGCTGTTCCAGCCGGGTGCGCGGGGTGCGCAGCGCAGGCACCCGGAACTCCGCCGGGACCCCTGCGGGCAGTGCCTCCGCCCGTAGCTGGCGGGCCTTTTCGGTCTGGGGCATCCCGTTTTTGTCCGGCTGCATCACCACGGCCAGGCTCGCGCTGCCCAGCTGCTCCTGCCGCCGGGTCAGCCGGTCCAGCCGGGTCCGGCCCAGCCCCCACAGCTCATGCAGGGCGATCTGCCCGCACCAGCTCGTCAGCTGCACCACACTGTCCTGCGTCAGGTCGATTTCTGCCGCCAGGTCCATCTTCTTTTTCATCCGACATTCTCCGTTCTCTGAATTTTCCACAGGCCCGGTCCCGCCCGGAACAGACCAGGCAGTCCGGGCGGTTGATCTCAAACACATGGACGCACTGCGTTCCGTCCATCATGCTACCGCTCCTTCACGCACTTGTAAAAGTAGGCGTTCAGCTTCAGCCACTCGTCCATCGAGACGTTCTCCCGGTCCAGGGCTGCATCGCTCAGCACCCTGTAGGCGCTGCTGTGCTTGATGTCCCGGTCCCGCCAGTCCATCTTTTCCAGCTCCGCATCGATGCGGGCCTTGTACTCCTCCGGCTTCATCCCTTCACCTTCTCCACGTGATACGGTTCCAACTCGTCATACTCCGGGTAATGCCGGGCAGCCAGCAGCCCCGCCCGGTCTTTTGCTTCCCGCGCATTTTCCGCCTGCACCACATACGCAATGCACTCGGTCATGTGCTCGTTCCGGCACTCAATGTGCACCCGGTACTTCATTCTTCGGCCTCCTTCATAAGTTTGTTTCCCCACTGTTCGGCCATTGCTTTTGCAATGCCGGGAGATGTTTTGCTTCGCTGTTTCGCTGTTCTGTGGCCACTTTGAGACCATGCGTCTTTTCGTTTCACCGCACGACGATCTGACGACGAGACCCATTTCGACGTAGGTATAACGATATCTGTGGCGAACAGTCCCGGAATGTTTTTCAGCCATAAGCACGTCGTTTTCATGTATTCATCTCCGAACATATACGGCTGAATGATCTGGCTGTATTCTGGCAGTCCAAAGATTCGCATTGGTATCGGATTTTCTATTGCTATTTTATCCACCGGGGCATTCCAGAACTTCATGAAAAAATCTCGTGCATCGCATCCCTTTTTATATCGCTCTGCTTGAATTTTGCCGTCAATCACTAACCTATTTCCGCCGGCTTTTGTCAAATAAGTGCAAGGCGGGTGTGCAATGATCAAGTCCCACTTTCCTACATCATGCTCTACGCCGTCCATTGTCACGATTCGCCCCCCTTCAAGAGCCTTCAAAGCATCTCCCAGAATATGCCACTCCGGGTGCCCGCCGGATGGCTCCTGAATATCGCAGGAATAGGCTTCATGACCTCGCGCGCGAAAGGCCTTGCAAACTTCCTGCGATTCCTCACAGGCGATAAGTACCTTCATTTCATGCTCCCCTCCGGTTCTGGCGGCCCGCCGTCACGGTGCCGGTGGGTGCTTTGTGCACCTTCTGGTTCTTGTCCGGCTGCTGCTCGGTCACAAGGCCCAGCGCCGCCAGCACCACGCCGACGCTGCCCATCGCCAGCGCCGCACAGGTCCATCCCAGCATCGCCCAGCCGTTCGTGCTGTTTTCAATGCCGGCCGCGCACAGCAGCGCCGCCACCCCCAGCAGCATGGCCCCCATGTAATAGGCATTCGCCTTCCTCTTCTTTTTCATTTGCAATTTCTCCTGTTCTGTGGTAAATTTGTGGTGATAGGCGCTTCTCAACCTGTCACCCTAAGGCTCGTCGGTGTTCCAGCACCGGCGGGCCTTTCTTCTTGGAACTCTCTCTGCCACGCCAGCGCGGCATTCTTGTCGATGCGCCACAGCCTCGGCCCCTCCTTGTGGGCGGGCAGCAACCCCTTGCGGCACATCGTCTGCACCGTCTTCGGGTCAATGTTCATCAGCGCACCGTATTCCTTCGGCGTCAGAAACGCAGGCAGCTGCCGCGCGTCCCAGATCCTCGCCTTCTTCATTCCGGCCTACTCCTTTCCGATATTTTTCATGGTCTCGACTCTTCTTTTTTGTCAGTATAGCAACGGAAAGCCAAAAGCACAACAACGATAAATCGTTCAAAATGCGCCTTGCATATCCTCGCTTCACGTTCTGTTCCTTTAACGGACTTTCTGTTCACAGAAAGTTTACGAGTCCACTCGTGCAATTGCCTTTTCCTTTTCCACTGGGTCAGCAAACAGATATTCGAGCGTCAATCCTCCCAAAATAAATTGCAGCGCCAGCATCTCGTTTAGCTTGAACTCGTTTTCACCATTCATCTTGTTGCTCAGCGTGGCCGGGCTCACGCCGATCTGCCTTGCCACCCGGCCAAGTGTGCGTCCTTGTGCTTTGAATTCCGCCCATAAATTCGGGAACCGCTTGCTCTCTTTCATCGTCCTCCCTCCTTTCCTCGCCCCGCCTTCCGCCGGGGGCTTTTTTCACACGCTCTTCTTCGGGCTGGCCAGAATCTGCTCAATTTTCTTCTCATCTCATAACGTTTCGGGCTGATCCTGCATCTTTTTCACCTGACGCATTCAATGACGCCGCATATGACGCCTTTGAATCCATGCGGCAAGAGCTGTTACAGATGCACCACCCACTCGTAAAGCACAAACACCGCAGATAAGTAACTGACCATAATAGAAAAAATAATGTACCCCTGTGTCTCTCCGGGAAGCCATCTTTTCGCTATCCACACGGCCATAAGATTAAAGATCCACGCAGCAATCAGAAACTGCGCATGCATTTTCTTGCTCCCTCCTTTCACGCGCTCTTGCACCTTTTGTCTCCCCATGATACAATTTCCTCGGAAAGGAGGTGAATTGTATATGGTTCCAAAACTTCAAATTCCTTCTCAGGACTTCCCGGTGCTTGTTCGTGCGCTGCAATCACTTGAACAAGCACCGGATTCTTGGTTTGGTCCGGTCGATGATCCAGCTCTTATTCCTGAAATGAAGAATGCGGCTCGTGGGCTGCCAGCAAAGCTGAAGTTCCATACTCTTCAGCTGTCTGACTTTGACCTTCTTGCGCTTCAGCAAGCCTGCGCATATCAGTGCCTGACCGCCAGTCTTTCAAAACAGGAAGCGGATATTCTGGAAAGCTACGAGAATCAGTTCTTTGTCCTTCTGTCGGCAGGCAATCCCGATATGTTACGGTAAACACCCTGTTCTGTCTGCCCTTGCGCAGTGCCATCCTCTGTGCCCGCCTCATGCGGGCTTTTTTCTTGTTGTCCATCTACTCTCCTCTCATGCGCTCTTCGACGATCCGCTTGAATCTTTTTGGGATACCGTCGAGGCAAAAAATATCTCGTTTACCTCTTCGGCACTCAAACTGTAATGCTCTTGAATCGCAGCGATTTCGTTCTGGCGGAATTGTGCGCCGCGGTATTCATTGATTTTCGCGTTCAAACGTGAAAGACTCATCTGAAGATATTCTGCCAGATTTTGCTGTGATTCTCCGTGAAGCTGCATCACAGCGTTTAATTTTCTCTTGTTCAATGAACCATCACCTCCATGTTTTTTGCCTACTTAGATATTAGCACAATATCAAAGTATCTTTTTAGGACACTTAGATATTAGCATGTTGCACGAATCTTGTCAAGATGTTTTTTCTTGATTTTTAGATTATATGTGGTATTATTAAGACACAACACATGAAGGGGATGATGTCCTATGACTACCGGCGAGCGAATACGCCAGCTTCGCATCGAACACCAGATGACGCAGGAAGAGCTTGGTGCTAAAGTTGGCGTACAAAAAGCCGCGATTTACAAGTACGAGAACGGCCTGGTCGTAAATCTCAAACGTTCGACCATCGAGAAGCTTGCACTTGTATTAGAAACCACACCGACCTACCTCATGGGGATGGAAGACTCTGAGCCAAATCCAAATGATCGCCCAGAGCTTACTCCCACCCAAACAAAGCTGCTGGATGCCTTCGATCAGCTCAACGAAGAGGGCCAGACCAAGGCCGTGGAGTATCTTGAAGACCTCGTGCTTACCGGACGTTATAAAAAAGATGCTGCGCTTGGCGTGGCTGCAAAGGACGCATAAAAAATAACCGCCTCGGCTTCCCGAAGCGGTTGCGTTGTATATGGAGGAAATCATGGATAAATTTGATCAGCGCAAAAGCCAATCTCAAATTTTGTTTCATCGTCGGCTCGGCTCTGCCGCGTTCTTTTCACTGATTTTCATCGTCCAAGCTGTTTTATTCTTTTTATTATCCAGATTCTCAAATTTAGCCTATGCCGTTTTTCTTTGTTTATTTTTAGATTTCGGTTATGGGCTGCAAGCATATTCCCGTGAGCTTTTCATCCGCCAGATCAGAGACGCCTTGCTTGACATGGAAAATGCCGTGCCCGTTGGTCGTGTTATGCTCTACAAAATGCCTGTTTCTTCGGAGGTTGGCAGTTCCTACATCTGGGATTCCATTCGAGCACGTGTTCTTTATCGATACCGCTATCATCGCAGGAGTTTCGACTTTAATTTTATTCCCGCAGATTCAAGCGATCCCGCTTCGTGCGCATGGTCGGCCGCGTGGTTTTTTATCAATAACGACCTTGTACTTTATTCTGGTGATACCGCATTGCTCAAGTTCGCCATTCTTCTCGGCAGATACGGCTTTCAGCACGATTTTATTTCCGATTGTGCTTGGGAGCAATGGCTCGACACTCACCGTATGCAGTATACTGCATCCTCCGATCTTGCCAATCTTTGGGCACAAAAATAACCCCGCTGGTGTCCCTCAACACCAACGGGGCATCTCCCGTGGCTGAAAAGACCGCATAAAAATAACCGCCTCGTTTTTGTGGCGGTTCAATTGTATATGGAGGCAATATCATGCGAATGAAAAAGAAACTCGTTTCCCTTGCGCTGGCTGCGGTGATGCTTACTATGCTATTAACTGGATGTAGCGGAAACGGCTCTTCTGGTACAGTTCCTGAGGAAACATGGACTACTGGACAAACATCGATTAAACTTTTGGGTGGATCATGGTATTCAGAAAACGGTCAAGTTTATGTTTTTTACAGCGTTGAGGCGACAAATAGGAGTTCTCGCACATTTGGAGGCTCATCTATAGATGTCACATGTTTAGATGAAGAAAATCATGGCTTAAACTATTCTTCCAGCTATATCGTTCCAATTGCCGCTGGTGATACGATTCAATATTCAACCTCTCTAAAATACACAGGGCGTACACCAACATCTATAGAATTGTATTTTGCAGACAAACCGTACATGTATTCGGATGATAAAGTATCTTACCAATCCGAATTTGTAGTCAAGGATGTTTCTTCTTCAAGTAGCAGCGCATTCTATACGATTTCCGGAACAGTTGTTAACAATAGTTCTATAAAGCAGAGTGTACGAGTATCAGCAGTGTTTATGCAAGATGGCAAAATTATTGGTGGAGACTTTGGGTATTCAGACCCTATTGAAGCCGGAGAATCCGGAACATTTACCATTTACCTGCCGCATATTTTTGAGGGTTGTGATTTGTATGAAGTTGTGGCCAACGCATATAATAGCAAATAGCCCCGCTGGTGTCCCTCAACACCAACGGGGTCATTCGCACAACCGCTTATCTCTGCTCAATAAGGAGGTACAGCCCGGAGTCTGGCGGCCCCGGCTGCTTTTTCAGTATAGCACACTTTCCCACATCTGACCCAAAAGAACAGAAAATCCCGGCAGATGTCGGAAGTCTGCCGGGAAGTTCTGCGTAGTCGATACCGAAAAATCAGAATGTAGGAATAAGGAGAATTCGAATCATGGATGGTCTGACAAGGCTATTCTAACACATCTGCTCAGACCTGACCGAAAGGAGTTGAAATTTTTATGGCACGTAACAAAAAGAATGCCGATGGCCGCTACCGCTATCGGGTCTATATTGGCAAGGACGCCAATGGGGCCAAGCGATTCAAGTCGTTCTACGGTGCAACCGAGCGGGAAGCCAAGGCGGCCGCCGCCGAATACCGCGCTGCGCTCGGCAAGGGGCTGGATCCGGAGCAGAGCAAAGCGACGCTCGGCAAGCTGTACGACGACCTGATCGCAGTCAAAAAAGCCAAGGGCATCGGGCAGAAGAGCCTGGACCGGTACGCCGACAATCGCGACAACTGGGGCGAGCTGAAGGACATGCCCGCCGGGGAGCTGAAAGCTGCCGACTTCCAGAAGGCCCTGAACCGCCTGGCCGACTGGCACGACGGCAAGCCACCCCTGTCTCACTTCACGCTGACCAATCTGCGTTCCAGTGCCAAGGCTGCGTATGATCTGGCCATTCCGGAGATCGTGCTCTACAACCCCATCACAAAGGTCACCTGCCCCGCCGGGGCCCCTGCAGAGCCCCGCGAGCCGATTACCGAGGAACAGCAGCAGTGGATCCGTGAAACGCCCCACCGGGCCCAGCGGGCCGCGATGCTGCTGTTGTACTCCGGTCTCCGGCGCGGTGAGGCCACAGCTCTCACCTGGGCCGATGTGGATCTGGACGACGCCACGATCACCGTCAGCAAGGGCTATAACTTCGGCGGCAAAAAGACCAAGACCACAAAGACGCCCGCTGGCACCCGCGTGGTCAGCATCCCGAAGGTTCTGGTCGAATACCTGAAGACGCAGCAGGACGGCTGCCTATATGTGCTCCACAACCCCAAAGGAGAACGGATGACGGAACAGGGCTGGAAGCAGCTCTGGAAAAGCTACATGTGCGACCTGAACGTCAAGTACGGTTATGCCGGCAAGCAGAACAAGAACCGCCCCGGCGGCCTGCCCATGGTCATCGACACCTTCACGCCCCACCAGCTGCGCCACACCTTCTGCACACTGATGTATTTCGCCGGTGTGGATGTCCTCACCGCCCGCGATCAGATGGGGCACAAGGACATCAGCGTCACCCTCGGCATCTATACCGCCCTCGATAAAAAATTCAAGAAGAAAAAAATCAATCGTCTGGACGCCTACCTCAAAAAGCAATCTGTCGGATAGTTTTTTTCTTTTTTTGCGCCACCCTGCGCCACCTCTTGCGCCACCTTTTAAGAGAACTCGTTGTGAAATAGGAGCAATTAAGGCGATTTTGTCCGTCTGAAGTCCCCCGCCCAGCAAAAGAAAAATCCCCGAAAATCGGCTTCACAAGCCAACTTTCGGGGATTTCATTTTGGAGCTACTGATCCGATTCGAACGGACGACCTGCTCATTACGAGTGAGCTGCTCTACCGGCTGAGCCACAGTAGCAGACCAATGTTCTGCAACGTGATGTATTCTATCATAAAAGCCGGTGAGTGTCAAGATGGGAATTTATTTTTTGCGCGAACTTCTTAGAATCCCTTCATCTGCCCGCACAGATACAGCATCCCCGTTGCGGCACCGCAGATGGGAAGCAGGAGAAACAGTGTGCGGACGAACTGGCCGACCAGGCTCCAGGCCCCGGCGGAGTAAAGCGACGTTCCGAAGGAGCAGCGCTGGATCTTTCCACTGATCTGCAGCGCCAGCGCGCCGAACAGACACAAACAGCCGGCGGCAAGCGCGGTCGGAAGCCCGGATGCGGCGGAATAGACCAACAGTGCCTTCCAGTTCAGGTTGGTCAACAGCTGAAAGGACAGCATCCCTGCCCCGGCCCCATAGAGGATCAGAAAACAGAAAATGGGCAGCGAACCAATTGCGGACAGACCCAGCAGAAGCAAAACGGTCAGCGCCCCGGAGGCGGTCAGAAGTTCCGTCCGGAAAAGGCTCATCGCCTGAGCCGCCGTTTCCGCTGCAAAGGAAGTCCGCCAGCAGCTGAGATAATAGTTGAGCGTTTCCAGCTCGCCGGCACTGCACAGAGCAGATAGAACGCCCGCAAGAAAGGTCCCGAACAAATACGCACCCGCCAGCAGGATGCAGCTGTGATCGGCTCGCAGAGAGCGTTTCCGGGGCGTTTTCATCGGCTCCGGAACGGCCGGGACCGCTTGCGATGGTGCATCCGCCGGGAACGGCTCATTTGGTTCCGGAAGCGTAACGTTGGTTTTGAGCGGGGTGCTGTCCGGCACAGACGGTGCAGACAGCGGTTCCAAGGGTTCGGACGATTCTGGCTTCTGATAGACCCACATCTTTGAACTCCTCCTATTTTGCGCTCTCGAATCGTTTCAGTGATGCCGCCGTTCGGTGCGCAGCATCCCGAAGATGCCGCCCAGACAGCCAAATAAAAACACCAATGCAAACCGCACAATCTGCATTTCTGCGGGTGCAAACCCGGCATAGAGACCAAACCCGGTCAGGAGCAGTACGAACATTGCCCCCTGGATGGCTCCACAGACCAGCCCACGGCTGCGCTGAAAAAATGCAGCCAGCCACCCGCTGAGCAGGCTGCCTGCGCAGACCGCAGCGCTTGCCATCGGCCAGGCCGCAGCCTGCGAAAGCCCATGCCGGGCCATGAGATACGCCAGCCCTGCCATGCAGGCACCGGCAAACGCGCCGCCGATGCCGAACGCCAGCAGCGCCGCCCCTACGGAGATCTTCTTTTGTTCAGACATAAAAACGCGCCTCCCTGCACTACTGTATGCAGGAAGGCGCGTGAAAAAGTACCGGGTCTTGAAATTACTTTTTAGCGGGAGCGTTGTCCATGTTCAGCTTCTCAACAGAGCTGATGGCATTCTTGGTGAAGCGGATCTTCACGCGGTCAGCGCCGGTCTCCAGAACGAAGGTGTCGTCCTTGATGGCAACCACACGACCGATCACACCGCCGATGGTAGTGACCTGATCGCCGATCTCCAGAGCAGCACGCATGGCAGCGTCCTTCTTCTCCTGCTTCTTCTGGGGACGATAGATCATGAAATAGAGCAGAACCAGCATCAGAGCCAGGGTGAAGAACAGGCTGATGTAGCTTTCGGTCGTAGTCGTCAGAAATTGCATGGGCAAAATCTCCTCTCAAAATTCAGATAATCTTATTATAAACCCTTCTTCGGGCGGTTGCAAGGCCAAAGTGCGAAAAACTCAGATTCTTGTATCCAGGAGCTTCACATAGCGGTCATGGAAGGCAGTGAAGGTGCCTGCATCCAGCTCGTCGCGGATGCGCTCCATCAGGTGGTTGTAGAACCACAGGTTGTGCATGACGGCCAGACGCATCCCCAGCAGCTCTTCTGCCTTGAACAGATGGCGGATATAGGCGCGGGAGTAGTTCCGGCAGGCCGGGCAGCCGCAGGTGGGGTCGATGGGGCGCTCATCACGCTCGTACTTGGCATTCTTGATGTTGATGATGCCGCCCCAGGTGTTCAGGTGGCCGTGGCGGGCGTTGCGGCTGGGCATGACGCAGTCGAACAGGTCCACGCCGCGGGAAACGGCTTCGATGATGTTGCCGGGTGTGCCGACGCCCATCAGGTAGCGGATCTTATCCTTGGGCATGTGAGGCTCCACCTGGCTGATCATCTCATACATCACATCGGTGGGTTCGCCCACTGCCAGGCCGCCGATGGCATAGCCATCGAGGTCCATCTCGGCGATCTGCTTCATGTGCTCGACCCGCAGGTCGGCAAAGGTGCAGCCCTGGTTGATGCCAAACAGAAGCTGGTCCGGGTTGACGGCTCTGCCCTCGTGCTTCAGACGGGCCATCTCCGTTTTGCAGCGGGCCAGCCAGCGGACGGTGCGGTCGCAGCTTGCCTTGGAATAATCGTGCTGTGCGGGGTTCTCCACACACTCGTCAAAGGCCATGGCGATGGTCGAGCCCAGGTTCGCCTGGATCTGCATACTCTCTTCCGGGCCCATGAAGATCCGGTGTCCGTCCAGATGGGACGCAAAGGTCACGCCCTCTTCGGTGATCTTGCGCAGCTTGGACAGGCTGAACACCTGAAATCCGCCGCTGTCGGTCAGGATGGGGCCGTTCCAGCGGGTGAACTTGTGTAGGCCGCCCATGTCGGCCACCAGCTTGTCGCCGGGGCGCAGATGAAGGTGGTAGGTGTTGCAGAGCATGACCTGCGCACCGATATCCTTCAGGTCCTGTGCCGACAGGCCGCCCTTGATGGCACCTGCCGTTGCGACGTTCTGGAACGCCGGGGTCTGCACGGTGCCGTGCACGGTCTTGAACTCGCCCCGCCGGGCGTCGTGCTCCTGCTTGAGGAGCTTGTACGTGGTCAAAGAAGGCATAAACGTTTCCTTTCTGTGCACGGAAAACAGCCGTGCATCCTGTGCCGCAGACCTGCGGCGTCATCAGAAATAGTGTACCAGAGAACGACGGATCGTTCAATGCCCGCAGGCCATGTCCGGCTCACGAGCGTAAATTTCAGTGTTACAGGATCAGCATCGCGTCGCCAAAACTGAAAAAGCGGTACTTCTGTTCCACAGCAACCTTGTATGCAGCCATGGTCTTTTCGTAGCCGTAGAGCGCCGATACCAGCATGATGAGGGTGCTTTCGGGCAGGTGGAAGTTGGTGATAAGGCCGTCGATGCAGTGGAACTGGACGCCGGGATACAGGAAGATGGACGTGTTGCCGCTGCAGGCTTTGATCTCACCATACTTGGCGGCGACAGCCTCCAAGGTGCGGCAACTGGTGGTGCCGACGGCGATGACGCGGTGCCCGGCGGCCTTGGTCTCCCGGATGCGCTGGGCGGTCTCCTCGCTGATGGAGTACCACTCGCTGTGCATCTTGTGGTCGGTGATCTCATCCTCCATCACGGGGCGGAAGGTGCCGAGGCCCACATGCAGCGTCACTTCAGCGATGCCGACCCCCTTGGCGCGGATGGTGTCCATCAGCTCCGGGGTAAAGTGGAGGCCTGCCGTGGGGGCGGCGGCGCTGCCCAGCTCCTTGGCATAGACGGTCTGGTACTGGCTCTGGTCATCCAGCTGCTTCGTGATGTAGGGCGGCAGAGGCATTTTGCCAAATTCATCCAGCTTTTCATAAAGGGTCTCGGTGTCATAATAGAATGTAACGAACTTGTTGCCGTCTTCCAGCGTCTCGTCCACCACGGCGGTCAGGGTGCCGTCGCCGAAGCTGACCTTTGTGCCCGGCTGCATCCGCTTGCCGGGCTTGGCCAGGCATTCCCACTGGTCGCCCTTGACCTGGCGGAGCAGCAGCAGCTCACAGACTGCGCCGGTGGGCTGCTTAACGCCCACGATGCGGGCAGGCAGGACCTTGGAATTGTTTACGACCAGCAGGTCGCCGGGCTCCAGATATTCCGGCAGGTCGCGGAAGATCCGGTGCTGGATGCTGTCGTCTTTCTGGCTCAGGACCATAAGGCGCGCGGCATCACGGGGGGCCGCAGGCTCCTGTGCAATGAGCTCTTTGGGTAAATCGTACCAAAAATCTTTTTTTAACATGCTTCGCATTTGCCTTTCCGATGATTGACACGAAGGTCGTATCAATGTTATCATAAAATCTGTATAAGCGGTATCTATTATATTGCATGGGCGTCCGGTTTGCAAGCCTGCGTTCTGTGTGAATTTCGTTTTTTTGAAAGGAAAGGTGCTGGAAATGGAAAAACAGTATAAAGTTGGCGTTGTCGGTGCGACTGGCATGGTCGGTCAGCGCTTCATCACACTGCTGGAGAATCACCCCTGGTTCAAACTGACCACCCTGGCCGCATCCGGCCGCAGTGCAGGCAAGACCTATGAGGAAGCTGTCGGTTCCCGCTGGGCCATGACCACCCCGATGCCCGAAAGCGTGAAGAAGATGGTCGTGCTGGACGCTTCCAAGGTGGAAGAGGTCGCTTCGCAGGTGGACTTCATCTTCTGCGCCGTCAATATGCCCAAGGCCGAGATCAAGGCGCTTGAGGAGGCTTATGCCAAGGCAGAGTGCCCGGTCGTCTCCAACAACAGCGCCAACCGCGGCACCCCGGATGTCCCGATGGTGGTACCGGAGATCAACGCCGACCACATTGAGATCATCCCGGCACAGCGCAAGCGTCTGGGCACCAAGCGCGGCTTCATCGCCGTCAAGTCCAATTGCAGCCTGCAGAGCTATGTGCCGGCCCTGCATCCCCTGATGAAGGATTTCGGCGTCAGCAAGGCGCTGGTCTGCACCTACCAGGCCATCTCCGGTGCGGGCAAGACCTTTGACCGGATGCCGGAGATCGTGGACAACGTCATCCCCTACATCGGCGGCGAGGAAGAAAAGAGCGAGCAGGAGCCGCTGAAGCTGTGGGGCCACATCGAGGGCGACCGGATCGTCAATGCCGAGAAGCCCGTTATCACCGCACAGTGCTTCCGTGTCCCCGTCTCCGACGGCCACACCGCTGCGGTCTTCGTGAGCTTTGACAAGAAGCCCACCAAGGAGCAGATCCTTGCAGCCTGGGCCAACTTCCGCGGCCCTGCGCAGGAACTGGAGCTGCCCAGCGCACCCAAGCAGTTCCTGCACTACTTCACCGAGAACGACCGTCCCCAGCCCAAGCTGGACCGCAACACCGAGCACGGCATGGCCGTCTGCCTGGGCCGTCTGCGGGAGGACACCCTGTTCGATTACAAGTTCGCCTGCATGAGCCACAACACCCTGCGCGGTGCGGCAGGCGGCGCGGTCCTGCTGGCAGAGCTACTGGCCGCCAAGGGCTATTTTGACTGATCTGTGTTCCCAAACACAGCAAAAGGAGATCTTACACTATGAAAAATCCTGTCTTTACCGGCGCGGGCGTAGCGATCATCACCCCGATGTACGAGGATGGCAGCGTCAATTTTGACGAGCTGGGCCGCATCATCGAGGACCAGATCGCGCGCGGCACCGATGCCATCGTCATCTGTGGAACCACCGGTGAGTGCTCCACCATGACCGATGAAGAGCAGCTGGCTGCCATCAAGTTCACCGTTGATACCGTCAACCACCGGGTGCCCGTTATCGCGGGTGCCGGTTCCAACGACACCGACCACGGCTGCGCACTGGCTGCAAAGTCTGCCGAGTGCGGCGCCGATGCCCTGCTGCTGGTCACCCCGTATTACAACAAGACCAGCCAGGCAGGCCTGATCGCGCACTTCACCGCCATGGCCGATGCGGCTGGGATCCCGGTCATCCTCTACAACGTGCCCTCCCGTACCGGCCTGAACATTGCCCCGGAGACGGCTCTGGAGCTGAGCAAGCACCCGCTCATCAATGGCATCAAGGAAGCGTCCGGAAACATTTCACAGGTGGCGAAGATTGCACAGCTGTGCGGTGACGAGCTGAACATCTACTCCGGCAACGACGACCAGGTGGTCCCCCTGCTGTCCCTCGGCGGCAAGGGCGTCATCAGCGTCGTCTCCAACGTCAAGCCGGAGCTGATGCACGACTGCTGCAAGGCCTGGTTCGACGGCGACACCCGGAAGGCCTGCCAGCTGCAGCTGGAGATTCTGCCGCTGGCGGACGCCCTTTTCTGCGAGGTCAACCCCATCCCGGTCAAGTACGCCATGAACGTGCTGGGCTGGAACGCCGGTGCCTGCCGCCTACCTCTGGTGGAGCCCAGCGACGCACACAAGGAGAAGATCGAACAGGCGCTTGCCGCAGAAGGCCTCCTGAAATAACAACAGAACAACGCACAAATGCCCGGTGGAACGTTCTTCCGGGCATTTGGCCTTTTCGGAAAATCAAAAAGCGAGGTAAGATCAAATGACGGATATTATCATTCAGGGCATCGGCGGCCGGATGGGACATGTGCTGTGCGAGATGATCGCCCAGCGGGAGGACTGCCGTGTCATTGCCGGCATCGATGTGAAGGACGGCGAGCAGAACGGCATCCCTGTTTACGACAGCCTGGAAAAGCTGGACGGCAAGGGCGATGTGGTCATCGACTTCAGCTCCCCCGCTGCCGTGGAAAAGGCCCTGCCCTATTGCGAGGCCCACAAGCTGCCCATCGTGGTCTGCACCACCGGTCTGTCCGAAGAGCTGCAGCTCAAGGTCGTGCAGCTGTCCCGCACGGTGCCCGTGTTCAAGAGCGCCAACATGTCCATCGGCATCAATGTGCTGTCCGAGCTGTGCAAGCGCGCTTCGGCCATTCTGGGTGCCGCGTATGATGTGGAGATCGTGGAGCAGCACCACCACAACAAGTTGGATGCCCCCAGTGGCACGGCTCTGATGCTGGCCGACGCCATCAACGAAGAGAACGACGGCGCATATCACTACGTTTACGACCGCTCCTCCGTCCGCCAGAAGCGCGACCCCAAGGAGATCGGCATCAGCTCGGTGCGCGGCGGCAGCATCGTGGGCGACCACGAGGTACTGTTCTGCGGCCCGGACGAGGTCATCACCCTCAAGCATACCGCCTATTCCCGCAGCATTTTTGCAAACGGTGCCATCAATGCCGCTGTTTATCTTGCAAAAAAGGAGCCGGGACTGTACAATATGGGTAACATGATCGCAGAAATGTGATCCTGCCGGATCTTGCAGCCCGTATGGGCAGAATGGAGTGTTTACTATGTACGGTGTTTCGAAGATCAGCATTGAACCCAGTCTGATGATGATCAGCGTCCAGGATGTCGAGTTCAAGGGCAACAGTCTGGCACGGTATTTGCAGATTTTTGCGGATACCGGCGTCGTGGTGGATATGATCAGCCAGAGCGCACCTCATGGCACCACCATGGACTTCAGCTTTACGGCCTCGGCCAGTGACCTGCCCCTCGTGATGAAAGCCATCTCGGCCGCCAACCTCGACAAGGATGCCAAGGCCTCCCCGCTCATCAGTGTGGGATACTCCAAGCTGAACCTCTTCGGTGAAGAGATGGTCACCAGCTGCGGTGTGGCAGCCCGTGCCCTGAACGCTCTGGCCATGGCAGACATCGAAGTGCTGCTCATCACCACCAGCGATCTGGATATTTCCCTTCTGGTTCGCGCAGAAAACGAAGATGCTGCCTACGATGTGCTGAAGAAGGCATTCGAGCTGTAAAAAAGCCCGATCGATCCCAGAATATTTCAACGTGCAACAAGAGCCGCCTGTTTCTCGGTTTTGAGAAGCGGGCGGCTCTTAATGTTATGGGTGGTTTGCTGTGTTTTGCAAAAGCGCTTTACAGCGTGACCTTGTGGTAGATCTTCTTGCCCTTCTTGATGACGATGCCATTGGCCAGCTGCTCAGCCGTGAAGCTGACGGTAGGAGCGGCGACCTTCTCACCATCGACAAGAACACCTCCCTGGGTGACCAGACGGCGGGCCTCGCCGTTGGAGGCGGCCAGACCGGCCTTGACCATCACGGTCAGGATGCCGATGGAGCCGTCCGTCAGGTCTGCCTCGGTCAGCTGGGTGGTGGGCATGTGCTCGGTATCGGCTGCACCGCTGAACAGGGCGCGGGCGGCGTTCTGGGCCTTGTCGGCCTCTTCCTTGCCGTGCACCATGCTGGTCAGCTCGTAGGCCAGGATCTCCTTTGCCTCGTTCAGGCGCTGATCCTTCCAGGTGGCCATCTCGTCGATCTGCTCCAGCGGCAGGAAGGTCAGCATCCGGATACACTTCATGACATCGGCATCGCCGACATTGCGCCAGTACTGGTAGAACTCGAAGGGGCTGGTCTTGTTGGGGTCGAGCCAGACGGCATTGCCAGCGGTCTTGCCCATCTTCTTGCCCTGGGAGTCGGTCAGCAGGGTGATGGTCATGGCGTAGGCGTCCTTGCCCAGCTTGCGGCGGATGAGCTCAGTGCCGCCCAGCATGTTGCTCCACTGGTCGTCGCCGCCGAACTGCATGTTGCAGCCGTAGTGCTGGAACATGTAGTAGAAGTCGTAGCTCTGCATGATCATGTAGTTGAATTCGAGGAAGGACAGGCCCTTCTCCATCCGCTGCTCGTAGCACTTGGCGCGCAGCATGTTGTTGACCGAGAAGCAGGCACCCACATCACGCAGCAGCTCGACGTAGTTCAGGTTCAGCAGCCAGTCGGCGTTGTTTAGCATCAGCGCCTTGCCCTCAGAGAAGTCGATGAACTTTTCCATCTGCTTCTTGAAGCAGGCGGCATTGTGGGCGATGTCCTCTTTGGTCAGCATCTTGCGCATGTCGGTGCGGCCGGAGGGGTCGCCGATCATGGTGGTGCCGCCGCCGATCAGGGCGATGGGCTTGTTGCCAGCCATCTGCAGGCGCTTCATCAGGGTCAGCGCCATGAAATGGCCTGCGGTCAGGCTGTCGGCAGTGCAGTCGAAGCCGATGTAGAAGGTTGCCTTGCCGTTGTTGATGAGGTCGATGATCTCCTCGTCGGTGATCTGCGCCACCAGACCGCGGGCCTTGAGTTCTTCGTACAGAGTCATGAATTTTTCCTCCTGTTTTGTGGGCAGAGGGATAAAAAACGCCCCCTGCCAAAATAAATTTGGCAGAGGGCGAGAAATGTTCGCGGTACCACCTCTGTTTGCCGTTCCCTCACGGAAACGGCCTCACGAGTGCATGCCCCAGAGTAGGACGACACTCCTGCGTTTGTAACGCTCGCACGCGGCACAGCCTACTAGAGAGTTCTCTCATTCAGCTTACAGCTCCGGGAGGTATTTCCCCCGCTGCTCTGCACGCCCCTTGCACCGACCGGGGCCTCTCTGGGCAGAACACTTCAGGGTACTTGTTCCCTTCATCGCCTTTCAACAAAAGCCAGTGTAGCACAATTCCAGAAACTTGTCAATCACGAGTTTCGCTCTCGGCAAGGCCCAGCATTTCCCGCGCGTTAGCACGGGAAAGTTCGGTGACATGGTCGCCGGAGATGATGTGCGCCAGAGCGTCCACCCGGCCCTCCTGATCCAGCGGATGGATCTCGGTATAGGTGCGCTCGTTTGCAACATTTTTCTGGATAAGCAGATGGCAGTCGGCCAGAGCGGCGATCTGTGCCGTATGCGTGATGCAGAGGATCTGATGATCCTGCGCGCTCTGCTTGAGCACCTCGCCGATGCGGCTGGCCGCCTTGCCCGAAACGCCGCTGTCGATCTCATCGTAGATGACGGTGGGCACGGCGTCTTTATCGGCCATCGCGTTCTTGATGGCCAGCGTGATGCGGCTCAGCTCGCCGCCGGACGCGATCTTTGCCAGAGGCTTCGGGGCTTCACCGGGGTTGGTGGAAATATAAAATTCCACGCTGTCCTGTCCATGGCTGGCCAGCGGGCCGCGTGCATGGCGGAGCGTCATCCGGACACCGGGCATGTTGAGGAAATCCAGCGTACCGGAGATGCGCCTATTCAGCTCCTCAAAGGCCCGCAGGCGGGTCTGGGTCAGGACCTCGGCCTTGTCCCGCGCCAGAACATACAGACGGTGCTTTTCCGCTTGCAGATGTTCGGCCCGCTCCTGCGAAAACTGGATGCGGTCCAGCTCCTCCCGCGCGGCCTTTCCAAAGGCGATGATGTCTTCTACCGTGTCGCCATACTTGCGCTTGAGCTTGTAGATGAGGTCGATGCGCTGCTCGATCTCGTCCAGCTCTGCATCATTTGTATCATATCCGTCCAGCCGCCCGATGAGGTCAGCCGAGACGTCTTTGGCCGTATAATAGAGATCGAGCAGCTGCCCGGCGGCATCCGAAAGCGTGTTGTCCACCTGCGCCGCTGCATCGATCGCGTTGGAGGCTTCGCCCAGCAGGTCCACCGCGCCGGGCGTCTCATCATCGCCGGAAAGAAGCGCATAGCACTGAGAGATCCGCTCCCGGATGGTGGAGGCGTTCGCCAGCACCTTGCGGCGGGCGTTCAGCGTCTCCTCCTCGCCTTCTGTCAGGGCGGCATCCTCGATCTCCTGCACCTGATAGCTCAGCAGGTCGATCTTCCGCTGCTTTTCGGTCTCATCGGTGATGATGGCATCCAGCTCTTTTTTGACCTTGATCAGCTCCCGGTAAACGGTATAGTACGCCTGAAATGCGGCACCATTCTGCGCATAAGCGTCCAAAATTCCCTCGTGATGGGCCGGGTTCAGCAGGCCGACGGAGTCGTGCTGGCCGTTGATGTTGATCAGCCCGCCGCACAGCTCCCGCAGGATGGCGGCTGTGGCAGGCATCCCATTGATGCGGCAGGTGCTTTTGCCCTCGGCTGTGATCTCGCGGCTCAGGGTCAGAGCATCGGAGCGCTCATATCCGGCCTTTTCCAGGCTGTCCAGCACGGAACCCGGCACGTCATCAAAGGCGGCACGGATGACCGCTTTGGCCGCCCCGGTGCGCACAAGGTCTTTGGACGTCCGGTTGCCGAGAATGGCATTGATGGAGTCGATCAAAATCGACTTGCCCGCGCCCGTTTCGCCGGTGAGGACGTTCAGGCCCTTTTCAAAATGCACGTCGGCTTTCTGGATGACTGCAACATTTTCAATTTGCAGGCTGCTCAGCATGGTAATTTCTCCCGCATTATTTCTGTCCGATGTGGTGGGTCAGCTCCGAGCAGATGGTCTTTGCATCGCGCTCCGAGCGGGCCACAATCAGGAAGGTATCGTCGCCGGACAAGGTTCCGACAACATTTTTCCATTTCAGGGCGTCAAACACCTCACAGGCGGCGTTCGCCATGCCGGAGTAGCATTTGACCAGAACGACGTGTCCGGCAAAATCCACCCCCAGAACAGACTCGTGGAAGATCGTCTCAAAACGGCTCTGGATCTTCGGGTTCAGCGCCTCGTTGTGGCTGGAAACATACCGGTAGCCGGTGCTTGTGGCCGCTTTGACCAGGCTGAGCTCCCGAATATCGCGGGAGATCGTGGCCTGTGTGGCATCGAATCCCTCATTTCGCAGGTGGTCGAGCAGGGACTCCTGACGGCTGATCGGATACTCCTGGATCAGCCGCAGGATCGTCTGCTGACGCTCCCGCTTGGTTTTGGCATCGCCTCGGCTGCTGGCCATATCGGTTCCCCTTTCTGTCAAAACTTACCGTCTGCCGCGCAGTTTCTGGTCAATGGCCTGAAACTGGTCGGCTTTGCTGAAGGTGATGAGCTGCACGATCTGGTCACTCAGCCGCACTTCGGCGGTGGCACCGGCATGCAGAGAATAGCCTGCCGCACCATCGCAGCTGACGAAGACTTCCTCGTCCGCGACCTGACCGACGCAGATGTTGATCTTGCGTTCCTGTGCAAACACCATGGCCGGACTGGCCAGACTGTGCGGGCAGATGGGCGTGACGACCACGCCCTTGGTCTGCGAGTCCAGGATGGGCCCGCCGGCCGCCAGTGAATAGGCCGTGGAGCCGGTTGGCGTAGCCACAATCACACCATCTCCGCGGTAATGCTCGACCAGGATGTCATCGCAGTAGATGCTGAAATCAATGGCCTGCTGCAAACGGCCTTTGGTGATGACGACATCGTTGAGGGCGTGGCCCTCCCAGCTGTCGTCGCCCAGAACGCGGACATAAAGCAGCATCCGGTTGTCCAGCAGATAATCTCCCCGCGCAACGGCAGAGAGCTTCTGTTCCATCTCGTTGATCTCACAGGTGGCCAGAAAGCCGCAGCGCCCCAGGTTGATGCCGAGGATGGGCTTCCGGTATTCCAGCGAGAGGTTGGCCTCGTGCAGGATGGTGCCATCCCCGCCGATGGTCAGGATGACATCCGTTTTTTCGAGGCATTCCTCCTGCGGCAGATACTCCACGCCCATCGTGTCGCACACAGCCTTGAGGTCGGTCTGCATCAGCACTCTGGCACCGTGGGTCAGCAGGATCTGCGCGGCCCGCTGCGAGATGCCGTAGGCCATCGCTTTGCCGGGGTTGGGTGAAATATAAACAGTCACACCCAGCACCTTCTTTCTGCTCTCAGTGGTCCAGCGTCGAATGGCTGGCTTCCACGACCTGTTTTGCCACACTGTCGTCCAGCACGGCGGGCTCTGCGCTCTTCTGCACGAACATCAGGTACTCAATGTTGCCTTCCGGGCCTTTGACGGGGCTGAAATCCAGCCCGCGCACGGCGAAGCCGTTGGCCGCTGCGTAGCCCATCGCATTGTGCAGCACCTCGCAATGGGTGGCCGGGTCGCGCACGACGCCGTTCTTGCCAACCTTTTCGCGGCCGGCCTCGAACTGCGGCTTGACCAGACAGACGCCCATGGCGTCCGGTGTAGTGATCGCCTGCGCCACCGGGAAGATGTGATGCAGCGAGATGAACGAGACATCCACACTGAAAAATTCAATGGGTTCGCCCAGTTGGTCGGGGGTGACGCTGCGGATGTTGGTGCGTTCCATGTTCACGACCCGCTCGTCGGTGCGCAGTTTCCAGGCCAGCTGGCCGTAGCCGACATCGACGGCATAGACCTTGACCGCACCATTTTGGAGCATGCAGTCGGTGAAGCCGCCGGTGGACGCACCGATGTCCATGCAGACCTTGCCGTTGGGGGTCAGTGGGAAGCACTGCATTGCTTTTTCCAGCTTCAGACCACCGCGGCTGACATAGCCGATGTCGTGGCCGCGCACCTCGACTTTGGCGTCTTCCTTGATCATCTCACCGGCCTTGTCCACCTTCTGCTCGTTGACGAAGACGACGCCGGACATGATCATGGCTTTGGCACGTTCACGGCTCTGGATCAGGCCATGCTGAACCAGATACTGATCCAATCGGATTTTCAAGATGCAGTTTCTCCTTTCCTGTGCTCACGGACTGCCTGCGCCAGATGGGCGGCGTCCAGACCGGTCGCCTCCTTGATCTGCGGGACGGTCGCATGGGGCAGACGAACGTTTTCAACGGCCCGGTGGATGTAAGTTCCCTTCCAGCCTGCCTGATACAGTGCGGCTTCGAGGTGCTCGCCGATGCCGCCGCAGGCGACACACTCTTCGGCAAACAAAACGACCGGATAGCGACGGATTTCTTCAATGAGATCATCTGTAAAGGGGAACACCTTTACAAGCTTATAAACGTCGCAGGGTAGGTTTTCCTCCCCCAGAATCTGAGCTGCCTGGAGTACATCCTCCACTTCGTCGGCGTAGCTGACCAGTGCGACCTGCGCGCCGGGTGCCGTGTGCATCCGGTCGTACGCTTTGCCCGAACAGCCGTAAGCCGCCAGCACTGAGCTTTCGCCGCCGCGCGGATAGCGGATGGCACGGGGGCCTTTCTGGTCTTTGCCCAGCAGGACCGGCAGCCAGTGCCGCAGCTCTGCATAGTTCGACGGCGAATAGATGGGGATGCCGACCTGGCTCAGGAACGCCGGGTCAAAGATGCCCTGATGGGTCTCACCATCGGCCGGGACAAAACCGGCACGGTCGATGGCGAAGACGACGTTCTCATTGAGCAGGTTGACGTCGTGGATGATCTGGTCATAGGAGCGCTGTAAAAAGGTGGAATAAATGCAGACCACCGGCAGCATCCCCTGGCTGGCAAGACCGGCGGCAAAGGTCACTGCGTGCTGCTCGGCCATGCCTACATCAAAGAACCGCTCCGGGTGCGTGTGTGCAAAGAATTGCAGACCGGTGCCGTACTTCATCGCTGCCGTGATGGCGCAGATGGTTTTGTCCGCTGCTCCCTCCTGATTCAGCAGGTTGCCGAATACGGTCGAGAACGATTCCTTCGGGGCGACCTCCGGGTCCGGGATGCTGTCGATGAGGTCGAACTTCGAGACCCCATGGAAGTTGCCGGGGTTGCTCTCGGCGGGCGCGTAACCCTTGCCCTTTTTCGTGACGACATGCAGGAAGTGCGGGCCGGGCTGCTTATGGATGCTGCGCAGGATCCGCTCGACTTCCTGCTCATTGTTGCCATCAAAGGGGCCGTAGTAATGGAAGCCCATATCCTCAAACATGGTGGAGTGGTACATGGCGCGGCGCACCATGGCCTTGCTGTTCTGGATGGTCACCTTGAGCGGTGCGCCGACCACAGGCACGTGGTCCAGAAAGCTGCGCACGTTCTCCTTGGCATCGAAGTAGCGGTTGGTGGTGCGCAGACGCTTGAGGTAGCGGGACAGCGCACCCACATTTTTGGAGATGGACATCTTGTTGTCGTTCAGAACGACGAGCAGATTGTCCAAGCTGCCGATGTTATTCATTCCCTCGTAGACCATGCCGCCGGTAAAGGCACCGTCGCCGATGAGCACGATCACCTGCCCCGTCTCCCCCCGCAGCTTTTTGGCCCACGCAATGCCGATGCCGACCGACAGCGCGGTGTTGCCGTGGCCGGAAATGAAGGCGTCGTGTTCACTCTCGTTGGGGTTCGGGAAACCGGACAGGCCGTCGAGCTGGCGGAGCTTTGCAAAGCCCTCGCGGCGGCCGGTCAGCAGCTTGTGCGTATAACACTGGTGGCCCACATCGAACACGATCTCGTCCTGCGGGGTCGCAAAGACGCGGTGCAGCGCTACCGTCAGCTCCACAGCCCCCAGGTTGGAGGCCAGATGGCCGCCGGTCTTGGATACGTTTTCCAATAAAAATTCGCGGATGTCCGCACAAAGCTGCTCGACCTGCTGGCCGGAGAGCTTTTTGAGATCGCTGGGCTGCGAGATTTTTTCCAGCAAAGGCGAATTCATAGATTCACGTCCTTCTCACAATTTGGAATCGGCGGGACTGCCCGCCAGAAATCGACTCAGAGCGCCATCGGGTACAGTGCCCCGACCACGCAGCCGACCACAAAACCGGCCAGGACCTGCAGCGGCGTGTGGCCGACCATTTCCTTCAGGTGCATGTTCTGGAGGAAGGGGGCGTTCTTTTCCGTTACGTCGATCCACTGCTCGATCATCTTGTTCAGCACCTTGGCCTGTTCGCCGGTCTCGCGGCGGACACCCATGGCGTCGTGCATCGTGATGATGGCGACGACTGCGGCCACCGCAAAGATTGCCGAGCCGAAGCCCTCGCTCCGGGCCGTGGCGATGACCATGGAGCAGACGGTCGCGCTGTGGGCGCTGGGCATGCCGCCGTCTCCCCACATCCGCTCCAGCTGGAACTTGCCCAGCAGGATAAAGTTGATGAGGGTCTTCAATACCTGCGCGACGAACCACGCCAGAAGCGCCACCGTCAGGATCGGATTCAGGTTCAAAACATCGCGGATCAGTTGCATGTTATGCTCTCTTTCTTTTTTGTTTGTTCAGCTGCGGCGGACCAGCAGTTCCATGGCAAGCTGCTCCAGGAAGGCGCTCTTTTCGCCAAATTCTGCGCGCAGAGACGCGCAGGTCTGCTCGTTCAGCCTGCGGGCCAGCTCCATCGCACCCTCGGTACCGTAGAGAGTGACGAAGGTGGTCTTGCCGTTCTCGCTGTCGCTGCCGATGGGCTTGCCCAGCTGCTCCTGCGAGCCGATGACATCCAGCACATCGTCCACGATCTGGAACACCAGACCGATGCCGTAGGCGTAGCCCTCCAGCTCCCGGCACTGGGTCTCGTTGGCCTGCGCAGCGGCAGCGCCCATCTGGACGGCTGCGTTGATGAGCGCGCCGGTCTTGTTGCGGTGGATGAGGCGCAGCCGCTCTTCGGTCGCAGCCAGAGCCTCATATTTCAGATCCAGCTCCTGGCCGTAGACCATGCCGCGGCTGCCCGCACCGGCTCCCAGCGCCCTGGCCGCCCGCACATTGACGATGGCAGGGGCTTCGACGTTGGCGATGACATCAAACGCCTCGGTCAGCAGGACATCACCGGCCAGCATGGCCGTGGCCTCCCCAAATGCCTTGTGGCAGGAGGGCTTGCCCCGGCGCAGGTCGTCGTTGTCCATGCAGGGCAGGTCGTCGTGGATCAGCGAATAGCAGTGCAGCATCTCCACGGCTGCGGCAAACTGGTCGGCAGCGGCGGCATCACCGTTCAGCATATCGCAGACGGCCAGCACCAGCACGGCACGGATGCGCTTTCCGCCGCCCAGCAGGCTGTAGCGGGCCGCACGGCAGACGTCCGACTCTTCGGGCAGATAGGTGTTGCAGGCAGTCTCCAGCGCAGCATTGACCCGCACCAGATACTCCTGATACTGCTTTGCGTAATCCATTGATAGATCCTCCTTAGTTGTCTGCTTCCGGCTGCGGGGCGGCGGTGCGCTTGGCGTCGATCTCGTCCAGCTGCAGCGAAGCCTTTTCCAACGTTGCGCGGCAGTAATCGGTCAGGGATGCGGCCTCCGCATAGAGCTTGACCGATTCCGCCAGCGTCGTTTCCGGCTGCTGCATCTGGTCAAGGATGCCTTCCAGCCGGTCCATTCCTTCTTCAAAGCTCTTGGGTGCTCTCATTGGGTCCCTCCACGGCATCCACGGTACAATGGATGCGGTTCACTGCGCCGCAGAGCGTCATCTTCTGCCCTTCGCGAAGGGCATCCGGCGCACAGATGCGGCCTTTTTCGTCCTGCACGAGCGCATAGCCCCGCGCGAGGACACCATACGGGTTCAGCGTTGCAGCCAGCGCAGCCGCATGGCGCAGACGCAGCCCGGCGTCCTGCTGCTTTTCCCGCGCGGCCGTTTGCAGCTGCCCGGAAACTGCCTCCACCTGCTGCTGTCGGCCTGCAAGCTGCACCTGCATGTTCTGCCGGGAAAGCGGCCGTACCGTTTCGTCCAGCCTATTATAGCATAAACTCAGCCTGTTTTGGATAGAAATGTGAATATTTTCTTCCAAATTGCATAATTTTCGTGAAAATTCGGCCCGGTCTGGCACGGCAAGCTCTGCAGCCGCCGATGGGGTCGGGGCGCGCTGGTCTGCCACAAAGTCCAGGATCGTAAAGTCGATCTCGTGACCGATGGCGCTGATGAGTGGTGTTTTGCAGCGGGATGCGGCCCGTGCGATGCGCTCAGCATTGAAGACCCAGAGGTCTTCCCGGCTTCCGCCGCCGCGCGCCACGATGATCTCGTCCACCTGACCGGACTTGTCCAGCCGGTCGATGGCTGCGGCGATCTCGTCAGCCGCTTCAAATCCCTGCACACTGACCGGGTAGAGCAGCAGCCGCACGGCGGGCCACCGCCGCCCGATGACGTTCCGGATATCCTGCAGCGCGGCCCCCGTCTTGCTGGTGACGAGGCCAATGCACTTCGGGAACCGGGGCAGCGGCTTTTTGCGTTCGGCGGCAAACAGGCCCTCCCGGTCGAGTTTCGCTTTCAGCTGCTCAAAGGCGAGCTGCGCCGAACCGATGCCGTCCGGGAACATGTCGTTGACGTAGACCTGGAACGCACCGTCTCGTTCGTACAGGGTGGCGCGGCAGCGGACGATGACCTTCATCCCCTCTTCGGGGCGGAAACCGAGCCGCCGCGCGTCCGACCGGAACATCACCGCTTTGACGCTGCTCGTCTCGTCCCGCAGCGAGAAATAACAGTGGCCGCTGCGGGCGTTCTGAACAAAGTTCGCGATCTCGCCCCGGAGGGCAAGGTCGAACAGGAGGTCGTTGGCATCCAGCAGGGTCTTGACGTATTGGTTCAGCGCCGAGACGGAGATCACTTCAGCCATAATCCGACCTCCCGTGCGGCAAGGATGGACACACCGATGGCGTTGTCGCTGGAATACCGGCCCGGCACGAAATACACCTGCGGCAGGCGCTGCTGCACCCACACGCGGATGATGTCGCTGCTCATGACGCCGCCCGCGCAGACCACCGGCAGGCCGGGGTATTCCTTCTGCGCCGCCTTCGTCATCCGGACGACGGTATCGGCCACACAGAGCAGGCAGTATTTGCAGACGTACTCCGGGCTTTTTCCGGCTTGCAGCAGCGCATTGCACTGGTTTTCCAAGCCGGAGAGACTGCACGTCATCCCTTTGACGCTGGACTTTGGCCGGATGGGCTCTTCGCACAGCGCTGCCAGGCGGGAGACTTCGGCACCTGCCGGGAACGGAAAGCCCAGCTTGACGCCCACGCGGTCCACGGCCTGCCCGGCGTAGAGATCACTGCTGGTGCCCAGCGTCGTGATCTGCCTGACCTCGTCGCAGAGCAGCAGGTCGGTGGTGCCGCCGGAAATGTGGAAGAGCAGTACCTTCTGGCGGAACAGCTCCTCCCCTTTGGCGGCGAACAGAGCAGCGGCGGCATGCCCCTGCTGATGGGTCGTGTGGACGAGTGGGATGCCCCGCGCTCTGGCAAAAGCCGTGGCTGCACTGACGCCCGCCAGGAAGCAGGGCATGTAGCTTCCCTCCACGGGGCGGGGCTTCTGCGAAACGCCCACCGCCGCAATCTGCGTCAGGTCGAACTCCCGGCTCAGTTCCTCCAGCATTTCGGGCAGAGCGGTGGTGTGGTGGAACAGCGCATCGCTCTGGCGGAGGCCCAGCTGGCCCTCCTTGACCGGAAGAAACCGTTTCTTTGCACAAACAACCTCTCCGGCTGTGTCAAAAACTGCCAGAGAGGTTGCATAATTGCTTGTGTCGATGCCCAGTGTATAGCGGCTCACGGCTCTTCGGACGCTGCATCTTCGGCAGTGTCCAGACCCTGCTCCCGCGCGACGGTGCCCAGCAGGCCGTTGACGAACTGGTAATCCTCATCTGCTCCGTATTTCTTGGTCAGTTCGACCGCCTCGTTGATGACGACGCCAACCTTTTTCTCGTCGCCGTACAGCATCTCTGCCAGAGCCAGGCGCAGCACCGTCAGGCTCACGCGGGGCAGACGGGACATGGTCCAGTTGCGCAGATGGCTGCTGATGAGGTCGTCCACCTCAGCAGAATGGTCATAGTAAGCGTTCAGCAACCGCTTGCCGAACACATCCACGGGATGCTCTTCATCCTCGGTGTTGTTGAGCAGAGCCTCCCGCAGGGGCACGTCACCAAACGTCTGCGAAAAAGCCAGCAGAAACGCATTCTCGCGGGCTTCACGACGGGGCAAAATATTTTCCATAGTATTCCTCTCACCTTATTCCTGTTCTTCGGCGGCAACACCCGCAATGACCAAATTGACGCGGCTCACGGTCACGTTGGTCATGTTCTGAACAGCAGTCTTCACGTTTTCCTGTACTTTTTCGGCCACGGCCGGGATGCGCGCACCAAAAGCGACCACCAGATTCAGGGTCAGCTCTGCGGTGCCGTCCCGCATTTCCACAGTAACGGCCGGCTGGATGCTGGCGGCTTCCAGCAAGTCCTTCACTTTTTTGTTCTGCTTGCCGCAGGAGACCTCGGACACACCGTCCACTTCCAGTGCAGCGCAGCGCGCGATCTTGCCAATGACCTCGGTGGAAATCTGCAGGGTCCCGCCGTTAAGATCCATATTCTGTAAATCCATTCTATGGTCCTCCATCTGAAATGAGCGTTCACTCATTCTTTTTATTTCCATCTTTGCAGGGAGCGTTCCCTGCCATTGAATGCTTATGTTTATTATATCATCTTTCGGCCCGATTCACAACTGTTTCTTTTGGTTCCGGGTCTGGCTTTTGCAAAAGGCGGGTCAGCTGGCAGACGGCAAGGCAGCACACAAAGAACACCAGCAGCAGGCAGTCCGGCGGCAGACGGTGCATCGGGACCACCTGCGGCGGCAGGGTGCTGAAGACGCTCTGCTCCCCCTGCGGCAAAAGCAGCCAGAACAGCCCCACCGAAAGCGGCAGGTGGAGCAGCCGCCCCATAAGCAGGGGCCGCAGAGTCATTTCGGGCGGGCAGAGCGCACGGACCTGCAGCAGGACCGAAAGCCCCTGCACACTGAGGGCAGCGCAGCAGAGCAGACTGCCCCACGGCCCGGTGCGGGCGGCAAGGTCGCAGCCGGAGCAGACTTCCAACAGCACGGCGCACACGGTGCCCACGGCAGGCGGGAACACGGCACCCACCCCCGCCGCCAGCATCCGGAAGAAGAGCACAAAACCACAGAGTTTCAGATAGGCCATGGTCGCATTCGTGAGAAGGTCGGTCAGCTGCGGCGGCGGGGCTTCGGGCGGCGGAGCGGTGTACGGGGCCGGCTGCTCTGCCCCCGAAAGCCGGTTCAGCAGCGCAGCCGTAAGATACCCAGCACTCAGCTGCGCCAGAAACAGCAGGATGCCAAGCTCTGTGCTGTGGAGCAGCGTCTGCCCGACCGTCAGGACCACGAACGACGGCCCGGAACAGACGCAGGCGGGCAGGAGCGAATCCGCCTGGCGCGGGGTGAGCTGCCCGGTGCGGACGGCCTGTGCCGCCGCGTTTGCTGCCGGGGCAAAGCCGCCGAACAGACCGATGAGCAGGACCCGCGCCGCACAGGGAGCCTGCACCCCGATGCACCACGCCGCGGGCCGGAGCGGGATGGCCAACAGGTCGCCCGCCGGGCACTGGACCAGCAGCGACGACACCACCAGAAACGGAAAAAGCGAGAGCAGCAGCGGCCCGGCGCAGAGGGCCAGACCCTCCCGAAGCGCCTGCCCGCAGGCCTGCGGCACCGCAAACGGCAGTGCGCCCGCCAGAACCGCCAGCAAAAACAGACCGATCTGATACATACGCAACCCCTCCGCTTCCATATATATGGAACAGGGGGCGTTGCCTTGCACAGCAGGTATGGGGAGGGAGCGGGCGTGAAAAAACAGCGGATCGGACGGCTTTCCCTGCGCGAATGGCTCTGGCGGATGTTCCGCCAGCCGCCGCGCGGGTTTTACGGTCAGCCGTCGGTCTACCGCAGCGGCGACCGGATGGAGATCGAGCAGTTCCGGCGCATCCTGACCTACGACGAAGAAAAGCTCTGTCTGGAATTCCGGCGGGGGCGGTTCACGGTCTATGGAGACGAATTGCACATCGAAACGCTGGCCGCGCACCGCATCACCTTGCGGGGGCGCGTTCTGCGCACCGAATTTGACGGCGACGGCGGGCATTAGGAGGAAGAGACGATGGATGTACGGCTGCTCTGGGCGGGGGTGTGGTTCACAGCGCAAAACGGCGATGCCGAAAGCCTGCTCTCCGAAGCGGCGCGGACGGGCCTGCATCTCTCAGCGGTCTCCCCTGCACCCGGCGGCTTTTCGGGCCGGTGCGCGGCCTGGCAGTACCGGAGCCTTGCGGCACTGGCCCGAAAGCGGCGGGTGCGGCTGCGTATTCAGACCCGCACCGGGCTGTACTTCCAGCTGCGGCCCTTTCTGCGGCGGCGCGGGCTGTGGGTGGGTGTTTTGCTGTTCGTTCCCCTGCTGGTCTGGTCACAGGATCTTGTCTGGGCCGTGGATGCAGGCAGCCTGACCACCGGGCAGCGAGCGCGGGCCGAGGCGATCCTGCGGGAGCAGGTGCAGCTGATGCCCGGAAGCGCTGTCACGCAGGAAAAACTGGCCGCAGGCGAATACGCTCTTTTGCAGAGCGGCGAGTTTTCCTGGGCAAGCCTGAACTTTCTGGACGGGCGGCTCGTGGTGGAAGCAGCCGCCGCAAAGCCGGTGCCCGACATCGCCGCCGGGAAGGCCGACGGCGTCTTTGCCAAAGTGGCCGGAACGGTGATCCGCACCAATCTTGTCAGCGGGACGATGCTTGCTGCACCGGGACAGGCTGTGGAGGCCGGGCAATTGCTCATTGGCACCTCCCGCACCGAGCGGGACGGAACGCCGATCTATGAGCCTGCCGCCGGTGCGGTCTTTGCGCAATTCGACTGGGAAAGCACACAGGAAGAACCGCTGAACATTACTGCAAAGCGGCTGACAGGAAAGCACGTTTCAAAACGGGTGATCTCAACAAATGGGCAGCGCATTTCACTTCCATCATGGAAGCCTTTTTCAGAAGAAACTGCACTTGTGACGACACGGCATATCCAACCGGATATTCTTGGGTTTGGCCTTCCCTTTTCGGTGGAAGAGACGACGTATTCCGAACAAACAGAGCAGGAAATTCCATACACCGAAGAGCAGGCGCTCGCGCTTGCGAAACTGCACAGTTTGCAGGCACTTTTCAACGCCTATCCGGACGCCGCGTTTGTGGCACAAAAAGAGGACATTTCCGTCGAAAACAACAGTCTCTATTACCGGGTCGTTTATACCATCGTTGCCAATATCTGCGCAGAGTAAACAGCGGCAGAGAGTTTCTCGCTCTCTGCCGCCGCTTATGTTTGTTTCAGTGTTCTTCTGCCGGGGCGCTCTGCTTGTCCACAGCCTTTTGGACCAGCTCGTTCAGGTCGAACTGATACTTGGTGTGGCAGAAGTGGCAGACGACCTCGCAGTTGGGGTCCTCGTCACGGAGTTTTTCCAACTCCTTTTTGCCGAGGCTGAGCAGCATCTCTTCGGTGCGCTCGTGGCTGCAATCGCACTGGTATGCGACATCCCGCTCGTCGAGGACGTTGGGTTCAAAGCCCTTCAGCGCCAGCTGCATCATGTCCTCCGGCGTCTTGCCCGCATGGAGCATTTCGGTGACGGAGGGCATGGCGGCAATGTTTTGTTCCAGCTGGGTGATCTCGGCATCGGTGGCACCAGGCAGCAGCTGGATGAGATAGCCACCTGCGCAGGCGATGGTCAGGTCTTTATCGACCAGAACTCCCAGTGCACAGACGGTGGGCACCTGTTCACTGTAGGCATAGTAGCTGGTCAGGTCCTCGGCGATCTCACCGGAGACAAGAGGCACCTGGCCGACGGTCGGTTCTTTTTGCAGGCGGTTATCCCGGATGACGGTCAGCACACCGTCCCTGCCGACGGCACCGCCGACATCCAGATGGCCGTTTTCTTTGAGCGGAAGCTCCACCAGCGGGTTGTCGATGCAGCCCTTCACGTTGCCGGTGCCATCGGTGCAGGCGATGAGGACACCCGCCGGGCCGCTGCCCGAAACACGCAGGGTGATGGTGTCCCGGTCATCCTTGAGCATGGAGCCCATCAGGGCAGCCCCCGTCAGCAGACGGCCAAGGGCGGCGCTGCAGGTCGCACTGGTCTTATGGAGCTGCTCGGCCTTGCGGACGATCGCGGTAGAGTCCACACCGCAGAAGACGACACCGCCGTTTTCCGACAGGCCGCGGATCAGATTCGACATATTATTGTTCCTCCAATTGGGTATACTGCTTGACAGCGCAGAAGAAATAGCGCTCGCTTTCCTCGGTCAGCGGGCCGAACGTCTCGCCGTCGCAAACTCTTTCCAGCACAAAACCGTGCCGCTCCAGCGCCGCGCGGATGGCAGCGAGGTCGTAGGTGTATTCGTAGAACTGCTCATGGAAATGCTCCCCGGTCTCCCGGTAGTCGATGTCCACGGTGATCTCCACCCGGCGGTCCTCGGCGCTGTAATGGTTGCGCCAGACACAGCTTGCGTCCTCTTCCTCAAAGGTGAAGGCGTTCTCCCCCAGCACCTGCTGGTGCTTATACGGAGTGTTCATATCAAAAAGGAAGACGCCGCCCTCTTCCATAAAGAACCCGGCGTTGGCAATGGCCGTGTCGAGGTCCGGGATATGGTTGAAGGTATCGAAGGTGGACACAGCACCCCGGATGGTGCCGTAGAGGTCGAGCTTGAGCAGGTCCTGCTGCAACAGCAGCAGCCTGCCCGAAAGGCCCAGCTGTTCGGCTTTGTCCCGCACGACGCAGAGCATCTCCTCCGACTGGTCGATGCCGATCATATCATAACCCGCCTGGGTCAGCATCAGGGTCAGCTCCCCCGTGCCGCAGCCCAGGTCTGCCAGGATGCCGTCTGCGATGCCGTGGGCGGTCAGCTCCTTGTGGATGTGGGCAAAGAGGGCATCGTAGTCGGCTTCCCCGTTGAATTCATCGTAGAAGTAGGCAAATTCATTGTAAGCCATGGCGTTACTCCGCATCCTCTTCGGCAACGGCCTCGTTCAGAACTGCCTGCAGCTCCGGGATGCCGTAGCCATTTTCGCCGCTGGTCAGCACGACCTTCCGGCAGCCGTAGGGCAGGCAGAGCGTTTCGAACTCCGCCTGCGTCTTGGCCAGCTGGCTCTTTTTGAGCTTGTCCGCCTTGGTCAGCGCCACGATGAACGGGATCTCATGGTAGTGCAGATATTTCAGCATCTGCAGATCGTCTGCGCTGGGGGCGTGGCGGCAGTCGATGAGCTGCACCAGCAGGGTGTGGTGGCGGGGTGCCTCGAAGTAGCTGTTGATGAGGTCGTCCCAGCGCTCGCGGTCGGCGTTGCTGACCTTGGCGTAGCCATAGCCGGGCAGATCCACAAAATAGCAGTCGTCCACCGAATAGAAATTGATGGTGGCCGTTTTGCCCGGTGTGCTGGACACACGGGCCAGATTTTTGCGGTTGCACAGCTTGTTGATGAGGCTGGACTTGCCCACGTTGGAGCGGCCGGAGAAGCTCAGCTCCGGGCGGTCACTGTCCGGCAGCTGGCTGGAAATGCCATAGCTGGCGATAAAATCTGCTTTGTTGTAGTTCATAGCTGCACTCCTTTTTCAGCAGACGGCACCCGGCTTGGGCTGCTCGGTCGTCTGCGGGATGGCCGCAGCGTCCGCAGGCTTCTTGGCTTTTTTGCCGGGGTGCGAGTGGCGGGCGGAAACGGTCTTGGGTTTGAGCAGCGCGGCGTTGAGCACCTGCGCCAGGTTGGACATGGGCAGGAACTGGATGTTCTTCTTGACCTCGTCGTCCACCTCGTACAGGTCGGAGACATTGTCCTTCGGGATGAGGACGGTCTTCATCCCCTCGCGGTATGCGGCCATGCTCTTCTCGCGCAGGCCGCCGATGGGCAGCACATTGCCGTGCAGGGTGATCTCGCCGGTCATGGCGACATCGCCGCGCACCGGAATGCCGGACAGGCAGGACACCAGCGCCGTGGTCAGGGTGACACCGGCAGAGGGGCCGTCCTTGGGCACGGCCCCTTCGGGGGCGTGAATGTGCAGGTCACACTTCTTCAGCCGCTCCGGGTCGATGCCGTATTCATTGGCGTGGACGCGGACGTAGGTCACGGCCAGCTGCGCGCTCTCCTTCATCACGTCGCCGAGCGAACCGGTGACGGTGATCTTGCCGCTGCCGTTGTCCATGACCTGCACCTCGATGGGCAGGGTCTCGCCGCCGATGCTGGTCCAGGCCAGACCGTTGGCGATGCCGATGGCGTTGGTGCGGTTGAGGAAATCGGGCTTGACCATTTTTGGGCCCAGCAGCTCTTCCAGATTGGAGCCGGTCACGGAGAAGCTTTCCACCTCACCGGATGCGATCTTGCGGGCGCATTTGCGCAGCACACTGGTGATGGTGCGCTCCAGATTGCGGACGCCGGCCTCGCGGACATAGCCGTCGATGATGCCGTACAGGGCGCTCTGGGAGAAGGTGACTTTACCGGTCAGACCACAGGCCTTGAGCTGCTTGGGCACCAGATGCTTGCGGGCGATGTTGTACTTTTCCACGCGGGTATAGCTGGGCAGCTCGATGACGTCCATCCGGTCGCGCAGCGGGCCGGGGATGGCACTCAGGTCATTGGCCGTGGTGATAAAGAGCACGTGGCTCAGATCGAACGGCATGTCGATGAAGTGATCGTTGAAGGTGGCGTTCTGCTCCGGGTCCAGAGCTTCGAGCAGAGCGGCCGCCGGGTCGCCCCGGAAATCGCCTGCCAGCTTGTCGATCTCGTCGAGGAGCACGAGGGGGTTGGAGCTCTTTGCGGTGATCATCGCGCTGATGATCTTGCCGGGCATGGCTCCGATATAGGTGCGGCGGTGGCCGCGGATCTCGGCCTCATCCCGCACACCGCCCAGGCTCAGGCGGACATACTTGCGGCCCAGGCTCTCGGCGATGGAACGCGCGATGCTGGTCTTGCCGACACCCGGAGGGCCGACCAGGCAGATGATCTGGCCCTTGACTTCCGGGGCCAGCTTGCGGACCGCCAGCACTTCGAGGATGCGGTCTTTGACCTTTTTCAGGCCGTAGTGGTCGCGGTCCAGGATATGCTGTGCCTTGGCGATGTCGAGATCGTCCTCAGTGAAGGTGTTCCAGGGCAGTTCCAGGCAGGTATCCAGATAGGTGCGGATGACCGTCCCCTCCTGGTTGCTGCTCTGCATTTTGGCCAGACGGTCCACTTCTTTGAGGAGCTTCTTCTCCCGCTCGGCGTCGAGGTGCAGGGCCGTGATCTTGCGGCGGTATTCCTCGGCCTCGGCGGTGGTGTCATCGTCCTCGCCCAGTTCCTCGCTGATCATGTGCATCTGCTCGTGCAGGTAGTAGTCGCGCTGGTTCTTGTCCATGGCTTCATCGACCTTCTGCGCGATCTCCTTGTCGATCTCCAGCATCCGGCGCTCGCGGTGCATCCGCTCTACGA
>OGGV01000253.1_pt1 | contig 40570 bp, 25 predicted proteins | sample 1571301 | NCBI WGS metagenome assembly OGGV01 (sample SAMEA2582072, study PRJEB24529) | metagenome | biome: Human gut stool | place: China | collected 2011
GTTTATTATAAACAGAAATCAAGTTTATTAATAGCGGAATAGCTGGTTGTAAAAATAGAGAAAACTGCATTATAGAATAGAAGAGCATCGAAAAGCGTATCCGTTTACGAAGTAATATAAGATAACATTTTTCATTTCTTCCAAATATGCAGATACAATCTTCAGGATTAACACCCTCAAACTCCACAAAAGGAATATCCCCCTATTTTTTCGATTATCCGGTACTACTAAAGAGAATACATTTAATCTGCTACCGCTAATGTCAGCACACTTATCCGTATACCCTCTACTTCCATGATCCGGGAAGCACATGCTACGGTAGTCGCTCCCGTTGTCAACACATCATCCACTATTAACACGTGTTTTCCAATCAAGGATTCAGCATGATGCAATTCGAAGATTCCCTCTACATTCTCCCAACGTTCAAAAATAGATTTACGCGTTTGCGTTTCCGTATATTTCCGACGTACAACAGCTTCCGTATCGACGGGGATTCCAGTCACGGCAGCAATTCCCCGCGCTATCCATTCACTCTGATTATAGCCACGGATGCGTTGTTTCGTCTCATGCAGCGGAATCGGAATTATCACATCGATTCCCTGAAAGAAACCGGACTCTATCAATTCCGCAGCCATGTATCGTCCCATGATGGCTCCTATCTCTTTCTGCCCCCCATATTTAAGCAAATGTAGTATCCGTCGAAAATCACTCCCTTTCCGATAGTAGAAAAAAGACGTAGCCCGTTCCAAAGGAAACTTTCCCCAGAATAGTAACTCAACCGGGTTATCTCTTCGAAGATGATAATCGGTACGTGGTAAATCCATATTGCACACAGCACAAATACATTCTTCCCCTTTTGCCAATGCCCTGCCGCAGACAACGCAACAACGAGGGAATAAGAGGGAAAGAAATGCCCCAAACCATTCTTTAACAAGAAATGTGTGTTTCATAATCATAGAGAATTGAAGGCTACAATATCGTTACATATCCAATGGAGGGACTTCTGCAATAAGCTGTTGATATACAGAATGCAAATATCCGTTAGTCGCTATAATATGATGGCCGTCCATGAAGTGTCCGTTACCGCAAAAATCGGTAACCCGCCCACCGGCTTCCTGCACAATCAAAGCCGCTGCCGAATAATCCCATTTTCCGAGAAAAGCTTCCGCCCACGCATCAAAACGCCCCATAGCAACATAACAAATCGCGGCAGCAGCAGAGCCATTCATACGAATGCCGCCCACTACTCCGTAAAGTTTATCTATCAAGTGGAGAGCTGTCTGTTTGTATTGTTGGGCATTATATGGCAACTCAGCAAAGACAAATGCATCTTTTATATCCCGAACACCTGAAACGTGTATTTCTTCCCCGTTCATAAAGGCCCTTCCCCCTCTCCATGCACAGAAACATTCGTCCCGGCAAACTTCATATACAACACCCAAGAGCAGTTCGGTGCGACTACGCAAAGCAATACATACACAGTAAGGAGCCTCATCGTGAATATAATTCGTTGTTCCGTCCAGCGGATCAATAACCCAGCAATAAGGTTCATCCTGATAAGTAGCAGAGCCTTCCTCCGTTATAAAGCCAGCTTCGGGTAACAAAGCGGAAAGAGCCTTAACTATCCGTACCTCTGATTCTTTATCTACATAAGACACATAATCGTGTGCATGTTTCTCCACCACACTCTCACGACGGAAATTCTTCCGCTCTTCTTTCAAAAAATGCCCGGCTTCGGTTGCGATACGGCATACATCGCCTGTGAGCTGTTTTAAATCCAACATTTCTTCTTTAATATTAAATAAATGTGCTTCGAAGGTATAGTTTTTCCCGTAAAAACATGGAAAGAAAATAATATTTTCTCATTAAATGTACAAAATAACACCTTTACCTAAAAATATTAATAACTTTGAATGCATAATTTTATTCGAAGAACCGAAGTTTATCATTCGAAGAACTAAAGTTCTTTGAATGATAGAGTATAGTTAATGTTGCAAAGAACTCATTAATATTTAGAGACACATCCGGTCTGAGCCCGCTTAAACCGGATGTGTTAATTTCTTGAATAACTTGCTTTTTTCACAGAAATTCCCGAATATTGCAATCTAATACTAATTGAAAGGACTTTCATGAAAAGAGTCGATTCCGTTATCTCCCTAATATACTCTTTATCAAAATCAGAAAAGAAACACTTCTCCTTGCAGGTCGTTAAAGACAAGGAGGAGAAGGACTATCTTGTGATTTACGACATTATCACGAAGAGTAAACAACCCAACGGAAATACAGTGAAAGAAGAATTTTATAAGCGCAGGCCGAGAGGCTCCTTCGAAGTATCCATTCAATATTTATATGAGAAACTGGTAGACACGCTGCTCACATTAAGGAAGAAGAAAGACATCTATTATGATCTGCTGAATGATCTATGCAAAGCCCGTATGTTGTATGAGCGCTCTCTGTTCGAAGAATGTTTCGAGATTCTATCCAACACGATTGAGCAAGCTCAATTCTACGAAAACAATGAGATACTGACAATTGCCCAAAAACAGGAACTGGAATATCTGCTACGGCTGAATTTCCCCAACATGACAGAACAGGAGCTTTTTCATAAACATTTTATCCAGAATGAATCTTTAAAGAAAATCCGAAAAATAACGGAGCAATCTTCTCTGCACAATTTACTAAAATACCGCCTCTCTCATATCGGCTCCATACGAACTGCGAAGCAAAAACAAGATATGAACGACCTTATGGTCAACGAGCTATATATAGCCGCTTCTTCAGACGCGGAAGGAAACTTTGAATTAACACGAAACCATAAACTCTTTCAAGCAAACTATCTAATGGGGGCGGGAGATTACCGAGCTGCCTTAAATTCATACAAAGAGCTTAACTCATTATTTGAACAGAATCAGCAATTCTGGTCGAATCCCCCCATTTACTATTTATCTGTACTTGAAGGAGTACTCGGTAGTCTGCGGTCGGTTGGAAATTATAATGAGATACCCTATTTCCTGGAGAAATTAAGAAAGTTAATCGCAGAGGATTCTTCATTGGAATTTAAGGTAAATGCAACTTGCCTGCTTTTCCAATATGAGCTATTTCCTTACCTCGACAAAGGGAATTTTGCTGAATGTACAGAACTCATGAGCCGTTATCAGGAAACACTTTATGATAAAGAAGCATGGTTAAGTCCGATTCGTAAAAGCGAGCTATTACTTTACACGACCCTCATACACATCGGGAACCAAAATTACAAGGCCGCAAAAAAATATATCAGTAATGCCATTATAGATCATAATATCAAATACCTGCCATTAATGAGAACCATTCGTCTGGTTCGTCTTATAGCTTACTATGAGACACAAGAATTTGAATTGATACGACACGAATCCCGTTCTATTACCCGCAGCCTGTCTTCTCCCAAAGAGCAGACTTTCAAAACAGAGCATACGGTTTTATGGTTCTTAAATAAAAGTAATCTGCCTATTCTAAGAAAAGACCGGGAAGATTTCTGGGAAAAGTTATATCCCGAAATTCATGAATTATACAATGATAAATACGAAAATCAGCTATTACGCATTTTCGATTTTACCGCATGGATAGAATCAAAAATACGAAAAGAAAAACTGTCTGATGTTCTTAAACGGCACACAAATGCTAAAGAAATCTAAAAAGAAAAAGCAGATCATCTAAACTCACAACACTAAAACGCTCTCCTTATTTTCACTTTATCCGTTTGTAATTATATAATTCCACACAACAATACAATCCATAAATTATTTTTAAACAGGATATTTCATCCTAAATATATAATTTGAAATTATATAAATGGAATATTAATGTAAAAAACGACGCGTTATTATTCCTTTTATTTGCATCATCTTAATTATTAATATTATGGAAACTATATCTAGCAATCGACCCAAAATCGTAGTTATCGGAAGCTGTAATACCGATATGGTTGTGAAAGCCAACAGACTACCTGTCCCCGGAGAAACCATTCTAGGTGGAACTTTCTATATGAACCCCGGAGGAAAAGGAGCCAATCAGGCAATCGCAGCGGCCCGGTTGGGAGCGGAAGTCACCTTTATCTCCAAAATTGGTTACGATCTATTCGGGCTGCAAGCTTTGGAAATATACAGATCTGAGAAAATCAATACTGAATTTATATTCACCGATCAGAAAAGCCCGTCAGGAGTAGCTCTTATTTCTGTCGATTCGTTTGGTGAAAACAGTATTATTGTAGCACCGGGTGCCAGCCGTTCGCTTTCAACAGAAGATATCAATAAAGCGGAAGAAAAAATCAAGGAAGCCGATATTATACTCATGCAGCTTGAAGTTCCGATAGATACAGTAGAGTACGCGGCTACTATTGCCAACCGATACGGTAAGAAAGTAATACTCAATCCAGCGCCTGCCTCTACGTTGAGCAACTCCTTTTTAAATAATGTACATACTATATTGCCTAATCGTATAGAAGCAGAAATGCTATCAGGAATAAAAGTAATGGATGTTGAGAGTGCGCACCGGGCAGCTAAAGCTATCGGAGAGAAAGGTATAGAAAATGTTGTCATTACTTTGGGAAAAGACGGAGCCTACGTGAAAGAAAAGGACGAATATACCATGATTCCTGCAAAAGAAGTAGAGACGATCGACACAACCGGAGCAGGAGATGTCTTCTGCGGAGCATTCAGTGTGTATCTATCCCAAGGACATTCGTTGGCCGAATCCGTAAAATTCGCAAATGCAGCGGCCGCCATTGCCGTCACACGCATCGGTGCCCAGAGTGCTATTCCATACAAAAGGGAAGTCAACTTATAGAATAAAGAAAAAGCCTAGGTCTATCACATAAATCTGATTCAAATGAAAGTAGTAGTTATTGGAAGTTCAAACATCGACATGGTTGCACAAGTCAGCCATCTCCCGGCACCCGGCGAAACAGTCGGAGATGCAAATTTCATGCAGTCCCTCGGAGGCAAAGGAGCCAACCAGGCTGTGGCGGCAGCCAGGCTTGGCGGCTTTGTGACGTTTGTCACCTCTTTGGGGAATGATATGTATGCGGATATTTTAAAAAATCACTTTAAGAAAGAAGGTATCACCACCGATTACATTATTGATGATGTCAATCATCCCACAGGAACCGCACTTATTTTTGTGGCTGACAGTGGTGAGAACTGCATTGCAGTAGCCCCCGGAGCTAACTATTCTTTATTACCCGGTTCAATCACCCATTTCTCAAAAGTAATTGACGAAGCCGACATCATCGTCATGCAGGCTGAGATTCCTTACGAAACAATAAAAAAAATAGCTCTATCAGCAAAGAAAAAAGGTAAAAAGGTATTGTTCAATCCCGCACCCGCCTGTCTGATCGATGAGGAGCTGATGAAAGCCATTGATATACTAGTCGTCAATGAGCTGGAAGCTTCATTCATCTCAGGGATAGATTATACAGATAACAATCTTGAGGAAATAGCCGAAACATTGCTGAAAGCGGGTACAAGCAATGTGGTAATCACACTGGGAAGCCAAGGTGCATACATGAAAAATGCTAAAGAAACCATCCAACTTCCCGGTTGTAAAGTAAATGCGATCGACACAATCGCCGCAGGTGACACTTTTTGCGGCGCATTGGCGGTCGTTTGTGCAAAAAAAGAAATAGACCGGGAAGCACTCAACTTTGCCAACACTGCGGCAGCCATTGCAGTCACACGCTCGGGTGCACAACCGTCTATTCCCACTCTCGATGAAGTGAAGCACTTCATGCTTGAAAAAGAATTAGCCTTATCGTTCAACTTTTAAATTTAATGAACCATGAAAACCTATTTGAAACGACTACTCATCCCTATTTTATCGGGCTTGATAGTATGCAGCTTTTATAGTTGTGATAGCGACGACGAACACACCGCTACTCCCATAGCCCCCATTCTAAAGGAAATAAAATTTCCTTCGGAAAATGACATCATCCCCGGTCAGGTTGCGCAAATCAACGGACTCGGTTTTGCAAAAGAAGATATAGTCTATTTAAGTAACGCTGACAACCAGAAAGAAAAGGTAGAAGTCACGGAGATTACAGACAGTTACCTGAAGTTTATCGTCCCGGTAGAAGCAGGCGGCGAGTATACCGTAACAATTGAAAGAGCAGGGAAACAGACCGTTTTAAACGGAACTTTCAAAGTGCCTTTCGTTGTTCCGATCATTGATATCGTTCTCCCTTCAGGTAATGTACAGCCCAAGAGCAAAGTCGAGATTCAGGGAAAAGGATTTGAAGCAGGGGACGTCGCCGTATTATATGCTTCTTTCTACCCGACAGGCGTCGAATACAATCTGCCATTAACTCTTAATGAAGAAGGAGTAGAATTTACACTTCCGGAAGGATTATACGGGGTAAACTCTATTATGATTATCAGGGGAGAACGGAAAAGTAATCTTGGAACAATCACTATCGAGACGAATGTTGGCGACAAACTCGGAGGAGGTGTTGTATTCTGGGTGGACGCTGCAAAGGCACACGGATATATCGTAAACATGAGTAACATCGGTACGGGAACAGAACAATTCGGTCCGGAGGTAAATTCGTCGGACGCGGCCGGAACGAGTCAAAACATGGGAAGCGGCTATACAAACACTCAAAATATAGTCAAAAAGTTTAATGCATTGCAAAGTGCGAACAACTGGCCCGAGTGGCAAGGAGTCAAAATTGCCGCCCAACTTTGTCTGGACAACAGTGTCACTGAAGGAAATGCCGTATATGCCGACTGGTTCCTCCCTTCCAGAGAAGAACTGATCGAAGTATTCAAAGTTAAAAGTTTATTAGCAGAGAAAGGAGTCAATATTCCGGCAAACAATTACTGGACTTCAAGTGAAGGCGACGGGGAAGCCGGCTGGTCTGCCTATTATGTGAACTTCTACGAAGAGACTAATATCGTTTCTGAAATCTGCTCAAAAAGCGGTTGGAAAATTGGTGTTCTTCCTATCCGGGCCTATTAACTAACAATCCTATAAAATAAGCGTCATGAAAAAACACATTATATTATTTATAGCCATCTTTTTTGCCAGTGTATTACATGCACAGACAATCAACATTAGAGGAACCGTTACCGACACGAGTAATGAAACATTGCCAGGTGTATCTATAACCATAAAAGGTACTCAAACAGGAACAGTAAGTGATGCAAACGGCAACTACAGCATCAGGGCCCAAAGAGGAAATGTTCTGGAGTTTACTTTCGTGGGTATGGTAAAACAATCTGTTACCGTAGGAAAGCAAAATGTCATTAATATACAAATGGCAGCAGACGCCATTAATCTGGACGAAGTAGTAGCAATCGGGTATGGTATTGCTAAAAAGAGCGATTTAACGGGTGCCGTTGCCTCTATCAAATCAGAAAATCTTACTAACTCCAAAGTAGGAACAGTGACAACTGCCCTGCAAGGACTTGCCGCCGGCGTGCAAGTCACTACCGGCTCCGTAAAACCGGGTGGAGATGCTTCTGTCGTTATTCGTGGAGTAGGTTCGCTCCGAGCCGGCAGCGAGCCGTTATACATCGTCGACGGTATTCCCGTACAAGGAGGTTTGCAGGATTTATCTTCCGGTGATATTGAATCTATCGAAATATTAAAAGACGCTTCTTCCGCATCTATCTATGGCTCGAGAGGTTCTAATGGCGTAGTACTCGTGACTACCAAGAAGGGTACAAGCGGAAAAGCCAAAATCTCCCTGAATGCCTCTTTCGGTACGCAACGAATGTTGAACAAGCAAGATTTGATGAACGCACAGCAATACTATGAATTAGTATCCATTGCCCAGCCTAACTACAAATGGACATCAGAAGAACTACGCTTGCTAAGCCGTGGTGAATCGACCGACTGGCAGGACGCAGTGACCCAAAACGGGCAATACCAAAACTATAACTTCTCGATTTCCGGAGGGAAGAACGATATACAACACTTTTTAGGAGTAGACTGGTATGATCAGAAAGGTACGATCAAAAACTCGTCTTTCAATAAGCTGACCGTCCGATATAATATGGATGCCAAACTAAACAAGTGGCTGAGATACGGTGTACGTTTCAATGTCATTGAGTCAAAGCTCATGAATATCAATGAAGAAGCCGATTCGGGATACGGAACTATGTTCAGTGCCATTAGTTCACAACCGACAGCTCCTATCTATACCGAAGACGGAGAATACTTCGATGGTTTCCTCAACACGAGAGCAAATCCGGTGGCTATTGTTGACCTGCTTGACAAAGCCACACTCAAGTCCAGATTCGTAGGTTCCGCCTACATCGAGATAGAACCGATAAAGAACTTGAAATTACGTTCCGATAACGGCGGAGAACTTGTCTTTTATAAAGTAAATACTTACGAAGACGGCCGTATGGGACAGCATTATACGGCTGGTGGCCATGCTAATGTGATGTCGAACAAGAAAAGATATTGGCAAACAGAGAACATTGCCACTTATTCATTTGACATCAATAAAGAACATCAACTTTCTGCAATGGCAGGTTTCTCCGCTTCCAGAACAGATTATGAAGAAGTAACCGCCGACTCCAAAAAGTTATCATCTATTCTCAAGTATTACAATTTGCAAGGAGCGGAAGAACATGGACCGAACTCTTCGTATGCAGTCCCATCTTCTCTGGTGTCTTTCTACGGACGATTCAATTATAATTTCAGCAACCGCTATTTGGCAACATTGACGATGCGCGGCGACGGTTCTTCCCGTTTTGCTCCGGGACACCGATGGGGATTCTTTCCGTCACTGGCTCTTGCATGGCGTGCTTCTGAAGAAAGTTTCATCAAAGAAAACGCTCCGGTCATCAGCAACCTGAAGTTAAGAATCAGCGCCGGCAAACTGGGTAACCAGAATATCGGAGATTTTGCTTATGCCCCGACAATCGCCCTCGGAGGAGCTTCCGCCAATTACATTTTAGGTAATAACCTGGTAACCGGCTCCGTACAAACCTCTATTTCGAACCCGGAACTGACTTGGGAAAAAGCCAACCAACTAGACTTGGGTATTGACTTCGGGTTATTCAACAATCGGATAGCCGGTACGATCGAGGCCTACTATAAGCGTACGACTGACCTGCTATGGGAAGTACCCCTTCCGTTGGAATCCGGCTTCGGAACTTCACTTACCAATATCGGCAAAATTGATAACAAAGGTATTGAATTTACGCTGAACACGGTCAACATCAGTACCAAAGACTTCTTATGGACAACTGCCTTCATGATTTCTTATAATAACAATAAGATCAAAGAACTTTATGACGGCAAACAAGATGTCAATAAAACATTGTTTGTGGGACGTCCTATCGGACAGTTCTACTTATTGAAATCCGAAGGTATCTGGCAAACCAATGAAGCTGCCGAAGCTGCCAAGTACAATGCCCAACCCGGTGACCGCAAGATTCTGGATGCCAAGAAAGACTATGTCATCAACGGAGAAGACCGTGATTTCTGCGGAGTTTCCACTCCCAAATATTATGGTAGCTTTACGAATACATTCTCATATAAAGGTATTGACCTTACCGCGTTCTTTACTTTTGCAGGAGGACATAAAATCAACAATTCACTGAACCGTTACCTCAATTCTTTCAATGTATGGGGAAACATGAGTGAAAACTATTACAAATATTATTGGAGACAAGACAGACCGAACAACAAATATCCGGCTCCGAGAGTTGGTAGTGCTTATGCCAACGGAGATGGTACCGACGCCAATCTCCAAAAAGGTGATTATCTCCGCCTCCGTAATCTGGAAATTGGTTATAGCTTGCCGAAAAACGTCATCAGAAATATCAAAGCCTCAAATATCAGAGTTTATTTCTCTGTACAAAACCTATTCACAGCTACGGAATTTACGGGATTTGATGTAGAGTCCAGCGACAATACCAATCCTTATCCGAACGCCCGTAGCTTTATCGGTGGTATTTCTCTTAACTTCTAAAAACAGAAACATTATGAAAAAATATTTATCAATATTAGCTTTCAGTTGCCTGACATTATGTAGTTGCGACAACTTTCTTGACTTGACACCCCAAAGTGTACTAACACCGGAAAATGCTTATGAAAAACCGGAAGACTGGCAGCAAACTCTTTATGCCGCTTATGGCACGCTCCAGGAAGTCTTTGTCGGGAAATATACCATTACCCTTACTGAATTCGGAACAGATGAAGTAATTCCGTTTGATATGGGTTGGGCGGCTTATTCCCAATTGCATTACTATACTTTTTCCGCTTCACACGAATTCCTGGACAATCACTATCGGCTCTGTTACGAAGGTATCAAACGTTGCAATGCAGTTATTGATATGCCTTCGGATGCAGTCAGTGCGGATCTTCATAATTCCATGATTATGCAAGCTCGTTTTTTAAGAGCGATCTACTATTTCGACTTAGTAAGAATGTACGGTGGAGTTCCCTTATGGACAAAATCATCCATTGACAGAAGTGAAATCATGAGACCGCGCGCTACGGTTGACGAAGTTTACACACTGATTACGCAGGATATGGAAGCAGCTCTCGGCCTCCCTACCTCCTGGCCGAATGCCCAAGATAAAGGAAGAGCCACTTCATACGCTGCCCAAGCTTTGCTGGCACGCATTTACCTTCAGTGGGGAAAACCGGAAGAAGCATTAAAATACTGCCGGATGCTCGAAGGCAAATTCAAATTGTACGATAATCTAAAGGATATATTCGATCCTAAAAACAAGAATCAGGAATATGAGAATATATTTGAAATTCAATTCAAGCATTCCGGTTCATGGGGACTGGAGGGAAGTATCCAGCATTCTTATTGGGGACCTCGTAATGTAGGCGGACCGACCAACTTTGGCGGCTGGGGCGGATTTGGTCCGACACAATATTTATACGATTCTTATGATAACAACGATAAACGTAAAAAAGCATTCTTCATCACAGAATATGCAGGCGTCACCCAGACACCTCCTTCTTCCGGCAAATTCTGGGACGCAGAAACAGGTAATGTGATTGAAGATGATAATCTGAATTTTACAATGATTCGTTATGCAGACGTGCTTTTGATGAAAGCGGAAGCGCTGAACAGCATTGATGACACAAGTAATGATAAGTATGATGCCTTAAATGAAGTACGAGGCAGGGCAGGACTGACTTCCATAACAGCAGCCGATAATCTGAATAAAGAACAATTTGCCGAAGTCGTACTGGAAGAAAGATTACATGAATTATGTTGTGAACACCTGCGCCGCTGGGATTTAATCCGCTTCGGCAAACTGGGCGAATATATGAAAGACCATGCCGGAGTCACCATCCAGCCTTATCATGTTCTATACCCAATTCCACAGGCAGCCGTCGATGCCAATGACGCTATCACAGAAAACAACGAAGGATATTAACATAAATCATTTAGCACATGAAAAAATTTATTTTTATCACAGGACTATTGATGAGTATCTTCTTTTATTCATGTAAAGAAGAAGACCATGGCATACTCCCTCCTATCGAAGGGGGAGGAACTATAGAAGTCAAAGACGGAAGAGTTACGGTCAATCCGGCAGAATATCTTTATGCGATACGAAATCCGATGAAAGGTTTACGTGAATTCTTCGGCCCGGGCTATGACAAGGTAAGAGACGAATATCCGTATCCTTACGGCTCCATCATTAAAGAATATATGCAATGGAATATGCTGGAAAACAATGAAAGCGACGGTGTCGACAAGATTATAGCTTACAGTAACCACAGGTGGCAGGGAGTAGAAGATATCAATGTCAAGGTTATCCCACGTATCTATATCGTATGGATGGAACCCTGGCACGGAGGATATGCCAAGAACACTCATACAGACAACCCGGACGACCTGAACGGTTGGCATTGGCCAAGCGACATTCCGGGAGAGACATACGATGAAGACGATCTTAACGCTCCTATTATTGGAGGCTATTGCCACCCTACTTTTCAGGAAAGAGTGAAAAAACTGGTAGAGAAGGCTGGACAAGCATGGGACAACGATCCGCGGGTAGCGTATGTGGAAATGGGGATTATCGGCGAATTCGGGGAACATCATGACCCGGACATCACCACAGTATGGGCTCCTCACGACCAACCCAATCATGTAGAGAACCGTACCTGGTTACCGGGCATTGAAAAGGTGTTGGGAGATGCATTTACCGCTGCCTTCAAAAACAAGAAAGTAATGGTTCGCTATGCGTACGAGTTTAAAGATTATGAATTCGGAATCTATTGGGATTCATGGGCTATTGATGAAGAAAAGGTGCGTGGCTACGAGGAAATGAAAAAGCTCGGCGACCGCTGGAAAACTCAACCGATAGGTGGAGAAATAACCTGGAACTGGGGAAGCCTCTATAAATTCAAATCTTTTGAAGAAGTGGTGGCAGATGAAAAGACAAGAGACCTGGTCATCCAGCAAATACGTGATTTGCATTGCAACCACTTGGGAGGTATCACCTGGGCTAACTTTAACGACCCGTCTTTTGAGCCAAACGCTGAATTATTGCAAAAGACAATGGGGTACCGTTTTGTTTTATCCAATTTCAGTTACCCAACAAGTATCAAGCCGGATGAGCCGTTCAAAATATCATTTGACGTAACCAACACAGGCTCGTCACCCTTCTATTATGACTGGCCGGTAGAAATATCCCTGCTAAATTCCCAAACCAAGGAAGTTGTATGGAGCAAAACACTGAAGACTCCCAAGATATCCCAATGGATGCCGGGAGATAACTGGAACAACTCAACCAAAGTTTATACCCAACCGGCTACTCCGAACCATGTTGAAGAAGAACTGACTTTAGACAAGAAACTGGATACGGGAGATTACATCATCTCTATTGCTGTGCTAGATCCGGCCGGTATGCTTCCTTCACTGAGATTCGCCGTTCAGAACTACTTTGAAGGAGGACGTCACCCAATGGGACATATCGGCGTCAATACCGAGCCTATCTATTTTGAGATACCGGTCAGCAGTTTTAATGACATGAGGCAGGATAAAACCCTGAAATATAAAATCCAATAACCAATAAGCTTAATGAAATCAAGCATCAGAAACATATTACTCCTAATGGCATTCGGAACGTTATCTGCTTGTAGTGAACAAACCGTCACGGTTTCTTACCAGGAGTATCCGAATGCATTCAGGAATCCGATGAAAGGCTTCAGGGAATTCTTCGCTCCCGGTATCGACCGGGTCAGGGAAGAATATCCCTACCCTTACGGTTCACTGACAAAAGAATATATGCAGTGGAATATGATCGAGGATGACGCCAATGACGGGGTAGACAAGATTATCGCTTACAGCAATCATCGATGGAAAGGCGTGGAAGACATAAATGTCAAGGTAATTCCCCGGGTTTTTCTTGTATGGCTGGAGCCCTGGCATGGCGGAAAACCTAAAGACCCCACTAATCCGGACGACTTGACCGGTTGGCACTGGCCCAAAGGAATAGATCCGGAAAAAGGTCCTTATAAACAGAAACCGAACTCCGTGGGCGCCTATGTAGAAGAAAAAGACAAAAATACCCCTATTAGCGGGGGGTACTTTGATCCTTCTTTTCCTGAGCGCGTAAAAAAACTGGTAGAGAAACTCGGACAGGCATGGGATAACGATCCACGGGTAGCGTATGTAGAAATGGGGATTATCGGCGAATGGGGAGAACACCATGATCCGGATCTCTCAACTTACTGGGCTCCGCACGACGAACCGGAACACGTAGCTAACCGGACATGGCTTCCGGGCATGGAAAAGATCCTGGGAGATGCCTTTGCCAAAGCATTCAAAAACAAGAAAGTAATGGTTCGCTACGCCTATGAATTTAAAGATTATGAATTCGGAATTTATTGGGATTCATGGTCACAACCCCAAGAGATTGTAAGAGGTTATGAGGAAATGAAGAAGCTGGGTGATCGTTGGAAAACCCAGCCGATAGGTGGAGAAATTACTTGGAACTGGGGAGATTTAGCCCGGTTCAAATCTTTTGAAGAAGTGGTGGCAGATAAGGATACCCGGGAATATGTCATGGAACAGATCCGGAACCTGCACTGCAATCATCTAGGCGGAATCACCTGGGCAGACTTCAACGAACCGGAGTTCCGGAAAAATGCAGAGATACTGCAAAAAGCCATGGGGTACCGGTTCATTATCAATGAATTCTCTTACCCGAAAGAAATTAAGGTGGGAGCACAATTCCCTATTTCTTTCAAAGTTGTCAACAGCGGATCGTCTCCATTCTATTATAACTGGCCGGTAGAAGTAGCTTTACTAGACCCTGAAAGTCATCAAAAAGTGTGGGGAAAAATATTGGAGGAAGTAAACATCTCCGAATGGATGCCGGGAGATAATTGGTCTGTAGATGAACATAAATACCAAATAGCTCCGCCAACTTATCACATCCGAAAGAATATTTCTATTGACGCCCCCATTGCCAAGGGAAAATATATCCTGGCTTTAACGGTGCTCGATCCGGCCGGTATGCAACCTTCGCTCCGATTTGCCAATGAGAATTATTTCGAAGGCGGTTATCATCCAATGGGCTATATCGGTATTGGTGAATCAGTTGCCGATACCCGTCTGAATCCAGATTTATTCTTCGACATTCAAAGTGACAAGTCTTTAAAATATCAATTCAAACAACCCGATAAATAATCAGTAACATGAAAATATATAAATATATCACATCTGTTGCACTCCTTTCGTTCTGCTTCTTGAGCGCCTGTAACAAGCCTACAGAAACGAAGATTCCTGTTCCCGTGATATTCGACACGGATGTCGGCAATGACATTGACGACGTGCTGGCTATGCAAATGCTATTCAACTATGAGAAAGCCGGAACAATAGATCTGCTAGGTATCACAATCAGCAAGTCCAACCCTTATTCAATTGAATATATTGACGGATATTGCCGCCTCAACGAGAGGGGAGACATTCCATTGGGATATGCATACAACGGAGCTACTCCCGAAGACGGAGGTTATCTCCGCCAGACTTTGGATACCATTATTGAAGGCAATAAGATACTGTATCCTCAAAGAAGCATAAAAGACAATCTGCCGGAAGGATATAAGTTATTACGGAAATTACTGGCTTCACAACCAGATAATTCCGTGGTATTTATTGCCGTAGGACCGGAAACGAACCTTTCACGCCTGCTATGCTCAGAAGCCGACGAATACAGTCCTTTGGACGGCAAATCACTCGTTGCCCAAAAAGTGAAGCTGTTGTCCGTAATGGGAGGACTCTATGGGAACGAGTTCGATTTCCCCGAATGGAATCTAGTGCAGGATATAAGGGCAGCCCAAACCGTATTCAGCGAATGGCCCACTCCGGTCATTGCAAGCGGCTGGGAACTAGGCAACAAATTGTTGTATCCGCATCAGAGTATCTTGAATGATTTCCCGAACGCTTACAAACATCCTCTTTGTGTATCTTACCAGATATATGACAAAATGCCATACGACAGGCAAACTTGGGATTTGACTTCTGTCATACAGGCCATAGAGCCGGAGAAGGATTATTTTGAACTGTCAACAAAAGGAACGATTACAATAGACAGTGCAGGACACAGTCTATTTAATGCGTCAGACAAAGGACAACATCAATATCTTATGATTCAAGGAAATGAGAATATTCAGAGAACATTAGGTGCCATTGTCCGCCAGGTGACAGGGAAAGAAGAAAAGAATATAAACCAATAAAGAAAGAGTCATGTTTATAGTCAATAGTTATACACTAGCCATTATCTTTTGCTTCATAACCATGATATGTTGGGGGTCCTGGGGTAACACCCAGAAACTGGCCAGCAAGAACTGGCGTTATGAGCTTTATTACTGGGATTATACAATCGGTATCTTATTATTTGCCTTACTTCTCGTTTTCACACTCGGAAGTTTCGGAGATTCGGGGAGAGGTTTTCTGGAAGATATCCGGCAAGTAGATACCAGATACATAGTCAGTGCCTTGATCGGAGGAATTATTTTCAATGCTTCCAACATCTTACTTTCAGCTTCGGTCTCCATAGCCGGAATGGCGGTTGCTTTTCCGTTGGGCGTAGGACTTGCCTTGGTCCTAGGTGTGTTCATCAACTATTTCAGCACTCCTAAAGGAGATCCGTTCTGGTTGTTTACTGGAGTAATCTTGATTGTTATCGCTATCATCTGCAATGGAATAGCGGCAGGCAGACAACAAAAAAAGGGAAATAATAATAGCAAGAAAGGGATTATTCTTGCGGCTATTGCCGGCATACTTATGTCTTTCTTCTACCGTTTTGTGGCTGCTGCCATGGACCTTAACAATTTTGACTCTCCGACTCCGGGCATGGCTACTCCATACACCGCTTTCTTTATATTCTCAATCGGTATCTTCCTGAGCAACTTCCTATTCAATACAGTTGTTATGAAACGCCCGTTTGTAGGAACTCCTGTAAGCTATAAAGAATATTTTGCAGGAAAAGCAAGCACACATCTGGTAGGTATCCTCGGAGGATGTATATGGGGATTGGGAACTGCTTTAAGCTATATAGCCGCAGGAAAAGCGGGAGCTGCCATCTCCTACGCTCTCGGTCAGGGAGCACCTATGATTGCCGCCTTATGGGGTGTATTTATCTGGAAAGAGTTCACCGGTAGTTCCAAATCAGCCGACAGACTTTTAGGAATCATGTTTATTCTGTTCATCACAGGATTATCATTCATCGTTTTATCCGGAGGAAACTAATTATGAAAATGAACCATATTCTTTTCCTACTAACAGCAGCCTTCTGTTTCCCTTCGATAACAGTTGCTAAAATAATTGAGGCCGGTTCGCCGGACAAGAAAAATGTGATAACTATCGAGACTGACAATCAGGTCAGTTACAGCTTATCCCGGAATGGAACAAAGATTCTTGATACTTGCCCGCTCTCACTTACAGTCGGAAACGACACTTGGGGAACAGACAAATGTAGAAAGATAACTCGTAAAAGCGTTTCGGAAAAAGTGGAATTTATTGTACCGCGTAAATATAAAGAGACAGTGGATAATTATAACCAGGTTGAGCTTATTTACAAAGACTATAAAATCGAATTCAGAATCTATAATGACGGAGTGGCCTATCGTTTCGTAAGTACTGCAAACAATAAACAGCCTGTGAAGAAAGAGTCGGTATCTTTCCGCTTCGGACAGGATCACACCTCGTACACTCTTTTAACCGACCAGCTACAAAACTGGTTTGAGCAGGATTATACGGTAAAGCCGATCAATGCATTACCCAAAGACAGTTTCTCCGTAGCTCCTGTAATGGTTGAAGTAGACAAATACAAAGTATTATTAGCTGAAGCCAATCTCTATAATTATCCGGGAATGTACTTACAACCCGCCCAAGAATCCTTCCATGGCATTTTTGCCAATTATCCGGATAAGGAAGTGCCATACGAAGGGGATAATAAAATCTATGCCTCCACACGCAAAGATTATCTTATTCCCACCTGCGGGAAACGGGTCTTTCCATGGCGGGTAATCGGTACCTTCGACAATGCTTCTTCCATATTACAAAGCGAGCTTATATATTTACTCTCCGAGGAGAAAGAACAAGCCGCCGACTATACATGGGTTAAACCCGGTAAAGTATTATGGGACTGGTGGAATGACCGTAATATCTATCATATAAATTTCAAAAGTGGCATTAATACCGATACATATCTCTATCTGGTAGACTATGCAGCCAAACATCACATCGAATATGTCCTGATCGACGAAGGCTGGTCGGCACGTAACGATCTGTTAACCCTCAATCCCGATGTTGACATTCCGCGTATCTGTGAATATGCAACAAAAAAAAGAGTAGGTATCCAGTTATGGTCGAAATGGGTAAACATCATGCGACAAATGGATGAGGCTTTTGCACAATTCAGCAAATGGGGAGTGAAGGGAGTCAAAATAGACTTTATGGACCGTAATGATGCCAAAATGGTTAACTTCTACGAACAAGTAGCTATTAAAGCCACTCAATACAAATTATTAGTAGACTTTCACGGTTCTTACCCCAACGAGGGCATGAGACGCAAATACCCGAATCTGATGACACGCGAAGGAGTAATAGGACTGGAGTATAACAAATGGAGCAAAAGAGCCACGGTTACACATGATGTAATCATCCCTTATCTGCGTATGTGGGTAGGCCCAATGGACTATACTCCCGGAGCTATGCTTAACGCACATCCGGAAACATTCTATGAAAATCAACATGAACCGATGAGTCAGGGCACACGTAGCCACCAGTTAGCCATGTATGTAGTCTACGAAAGCCCGTTGCAAATGATTTCGGACAGTCCTACTAAATATGACAAGAATCTCCGGAGTTTTGAATTTATCAAAAGTATTCCTACAACCTGGGATGAGACAGTCCCTTTGGAGGGAGAAGTGGGCGAATATATCGCTCTTGCACGCCGGCATGACGATACATGGTATATCGGAGTAATCAACGGAGCTACCCCACGGCATATTGAGATTGATTTATCATTCATAGGAAATGGACCGAAGAAAATAAAAGCACATATAGATGGAGTAAATGCCGGCCAACAGGCGAAAGACTCCCAAATAATAGAACAAGTTATCAAGGAGAACGAAAAACTGCCCATAGATATGAGCAGAGGAGGAGGATATACAGGTATTATTCATATAAAGAAGTAACATTTTACGGTTACTCAACAAAGCAGGCTGCCTCTTTATATCGAGACAGCCCGCCTTTATTTTATTCCCAATCGTTTCAGACGGTAATATCCAGTAAAATCTTTCCTTTTGCGTTCAGAACTTTCACTCTCAGTTCGTCTTTTTTCTTTTCCAGAATCATCACCGTAGCGCCATCCATTTTATATCCGCCACCGATAATAACCGGATAATTGTTGCCCAGCTCACCTTTCGGATGATAAGCATATTTATGAGTATGTGCATTCAGACTGATATTGAAAGGTGCTTTCTCCAATAGTTTGGTCCACAGATTTGCACAAAGGTTCTTTCCGTCATTTCCATAAAGAGGAATATGATGAATAAGGACACGTTTCCCGGCTTTCTTGAATTCTTTGGAAGACAACTCCTTTTTCAGGAAATCAACTTGTTCATTACGTAACTGGGTAAAATCATTCAAACCGTAATACACCCAATGGTCATCCGGTTTGTCTTCCCCACAGTCCAGCATAACGATACGGGTATCCCCCCAATTGAAAGAGCCGTAAGTCCTGTCCCCTACGTAGTCGTAGTGGTCGCGCAAACCGATAGAATAGGCATTGCGGATTTCATGGTTGCCACGCATAAAGAAAGTCGGTATACGGTCGCCACACACTCCTTCTGTCAGTTCACTGATAAAACTGGTTGCTTGATTATGGTCCACCGGGTCGTCTACACAGTCACCATTGAAGACAACGAAGTCATAATTGACATTCTTGATTTGCTGACACAAAGCTCGGAAGGTTTGCGTATGCTGATGCAGGTCATTAAAGACAACGGCAGTAAAAGAGTCTGTATCCGTTGCCGGAAGTGTAAACTCACTGAAGGCCGACTGCGCCGTATTGCCGAACACCTTTTTATACGCCTGATAAAGCAGAATTTCTTGTGAGCATACACGGTAATAATATTTCTGACCGGGTTGCAGGCCGTCTATACGTATTTTGTGCAAGTAGTTATTGCAAACCACCTGTCCATCGACAATCGTACGTGCACGTTTCAGTTGGGTAGTGTCCGTTCCATATTCCACCCAGCAATAAGCAGGAACGGTGGTTTCCCACATCACTGTAATACCGTTGCCTACCGGATTCTGCAAGTAAGGTTTCATGCGGAATATCTTATCCGCCTTTTCGGCAGTACGGAGTTCCACCAATATAGGACGATGATCGGAAGCCATCGGTTCATTTATGACTTTTGCAGATATCACAGCAAATCCTTTCGCATTCTGCTTTAGCGTAGCAATGTAATCTATCGTCTCTTTAGGATCAGGCGCAGGGAATGTATGCTGTTTCGGATTAGAGAGTATCTGAAAATCCTTTTGCAGTTCTTTGATAAAGCCGGATTCCGGTTCGGCATTCATGTCACCGGCCAGAAAGAGAGGCTTGGTAGAGGAGGAAGTGAAAGACTTCACCAGCTCTAATGATTTCATACGGTCTTCTTCGGTCAGCGACATGTGAGTGCAGCAATAGATATAATCGGCAAATTCCGCCAGAATCAATGTACGCGCTTCTTCCCTTCCCGGCAAAGGTAAGGTCTGCAAACGAAGCGGGAGTTGTTTCGTCAACAGTCCGATCCCATATTTTCCTCCGTCATAGTCTATTGCAGGTGCAAAATAACCATGCATTTGAGTACGTTCGGCAATTTCGCCCAACACATACTTCTGCCCGCTTCGGTTTGTCATGCTGTCAACTTCCTGTATAGCCACCACATCCGGGGATGTATTGTTTATAACATTCGCTATACGCTGGAAATTACATACATTATCCATACCGTTTGCATTCTTGATATTGTAGCTCATCAGTTTCAACGTATTCTGAGCTTGTGCCGAAAAAATAAATAGAGCGGCAAAAATGAATAAAAGATTCTTTTTCATGTTTCTCATTGGGGGTTAATTAAATGAGCCTCAAAGGTAATAAAAAAATAAAAGCTACAAAGGCATGAACGATACCTTTGTAGCTTTTATTTTTAGTTCCGGTTCTATCAAATAACGCCGCGTACTCTGTCATCAAAGGCGGAAAGTGCAGCTTTCGCCCCTTCTCCCATAGAGATAATGATTTGCTTATAAGGCACGGTGGAAACATCTCCAGCTGCATAGATTCCGGTCACGTTGGTGCGACAATGTGCGTCAATCACAATTTCACCCGGACGATTGGTTTCCACCACTTCGCGGAATGCGCTACTATTGGCAGAAAGACCGATTTGTACAAACACTCCGTCAAGTTCCACCAAACGTTCTTCTTCCGTTTTGCGGTCTTTGATACGCAAAGCTGTCAGTTTGTCGCCGTTTCCTACCACCTCGGTAGTTTGTGAGCTGACAAATACTTCTACGTTCGGCAATGTTTTAAGGCGTTCCTGAAGTACATTATCCGCTTTCAGTTCATCCATAAATTCAAAGACAGTTACTTTAGAACAAATACCTGCCAAGTCGATAGCCGCCTCGATTCCGGAATTTCCTCCGCCAACTACCGCTACGTGCTTTCCTTTGTAGAACGGGCCGTCACAGTGAGGACAGAAAGCAACACCGCGACCGATATACTCCGCTTCTCCCGGAACGTTCAGCCTACGCCAGCTTGCACCGGTCGCAATAATCAATGCAGGAGCCAGAAACTTTTCACCGACAGAAGTCGTTACCAGTTTCTGCTTTCCCAGTATTTCCACTTTCTCTATCTTACGATGTTCCAACAAATCCACCGGATAACGCAGCAAGTGAGTTTTCAGGTTATCTGCCAGTTCGCTGCCTGTCGTTTCAGGAACAGAGATTAGGTTTTCGATGCCGACAGTCTCTTTCACTTGTCCGCCGACACGTTCGGCTACAATAGCTACACGCAATCCTTTACGGGCAGAATAGATAGCAGCCGACACTCCCGCAGGGCCTCCACCGGCAACAATCACATCATATTCTTTCACCTCAGCCACCGCTTTGGTTTCATCAATTCCATATTGTTCTTCCAATTTTGCAAGCAGCTCGCCGAATTCGCCACGGCCTACATGGAGCAATTTGCCGTCAGCAAACACGGAAGGCACTCCCTGTATCTTCAATGCATCTACTTCGTCCTGGTAGAGCGCACCATCCACCATTTCATGCGTAATGGAAGAATTGAGTGTTGTCATCGCATTCAAAGCCTGTACAACATCAGGGCAGTTCGTACAAGTCAATGAAACGTAAGTAATCAAATGTATTGGGCCTTTCAGTGCCTTCACACGGTTACAGACAGCCTCATCGGGAAAGTTCTTCCCCTTACCGTCCAAATTCAAGATAGCCAGTAGCAGTGAAGTAAACTCATGCCCGTTGGGGATCCCCCGGAAAGTGATTCCGGTACGGTCACCGTTCTTCAATAAAGTAAATTTCAGTCCGTTTCCTTCATTCACTATGCAAGTAATGTGGTCGGAACAATCCGCTACATCTCCCAACAGTTCTAGCAATTCAGTTCTGTTTTCGTGACTGGATGATACCGATATATCAAAAGTAAAATTCGCCTCCAGTCCGGCAAAAATACCCTTCAGTTGTTCTTTTAATGCAGATTCTAACATATACCTTTTTCTCCTTCTATTTTTTTGAAAAGAAAGGCCGGCAGCGTCTCCCGTTACCGGCCTTCATAATCATCATTATCAAGATCTATCAAATCTTACCTACCAGGTCGATGCTTGGTTTCAAGGTAGATTCACCCTTCTTCCACTTGGCCGGACAAACTTCCCCGTCGTGAGTCGCTACAAACTGTGCAGCTTCCACTTTACGAAGCAATTCGCTCGCATCACGGCCAATATTGTTATCATTCAATTCCACCACTTTAATCTTTCCTTCCGGATTGACTACGAACGTACCGCGGTATGCCATACCTTCTTCTTCGATATATACTCCGAGTGCACGGCACAGAGCACCTGTCGGGTCTGCCAACATCGGATATTGAATCTTGCGGATACTTTCAGAAGCATCATGCCAAGCTTTGTGTACGAAGTGCGAGTCAGTACTTACCGAGTAGATTTCAACGCCCATTGCTTTGAACTGGTCGTACTTTTCAGCCATATCCACCAATTCAGTAGGACACACGAAAGTAAAATCGGCAGGATAGAAGAACAGAATCGCCCATTTACCTTTCAGGTCATTGTTGGTTACAGTCTTGAAAGCTCCGTTTTGAAAAGCCTGAACACTGAATTCAGGAAGCTGAGAATTTAAAATTGGTTCCATAATCTTTATTGCTTTTATTGTTATTAATTGATTTGACTTATAACATCAGAAACTTCGTTTTGTTTCTTGTTTCTGATGCAAAGATAAAGGCGGAAGACCCGCCCTTGCAAAAAAAGTCCAATCGAATAATTCTATGCGGCGATAGATGAAACCGATAAGTCCGTAACATGAACAAAATACAAAAATGCTTAGATATCGCTTCACTCTCTCCGAAAGATACTTTATCCCCAAAGGAGAAATAGATTATCCTGATGAAGTGGTGTTAAAGTTACAGGATACAGATTGAGCTGTCCCATTTAATCCGAAAGATATCGAAAAAGGAAAGGCAGGCAAAAACGATACACTCACAAAGTTTGTCGTTTTTGCTTTTTTAGGTACTTTTGTAATCGAAAAAACCAAAATGCAGTATCTGCAAAAGAATTATGAAACATCCTCTTGACCTGTTCCAATATTGTCCCGAATGTGGTTCCTCGCATTTCGAGATCAACAATGAAAAATCAAAGAAGTGCACAAATTGCGGCTTTGTCTATTATTTCAACCCGTCCGCCGCTACCGTGGCTCTAATCCAGAACGACCAAAACGAGCTGCTCGTCTGCCGCCGTGCCAAAGAACCTGCCAAAGGTACGCTCGACCTTCCCGGGGGATTTATCGACATGAACGAAACCGGCGAAGAAGGCGTAGCCCGTGAAGTATTGGAGGAAACCGGATTGAAAGTGCAACAAGCCGTCTATCAATTCTCACTTCCCAATATTTACATCTATTCCGGTTTTCCCGTGCACACACTTGATATGTTCTTTCTTTGTACCGTAGAAGATATAAGCCACTTCTCGGCAATGGATGATGTATCAGATTCTTTCTTCCTGCCTCTCTCCGAGATCAATCCGGAAGATTTTGGACTGGATTCTATCCGTCGAGGACTTAAAAAATTCTTATCCGACAGATAATTCGTTAAAATATAACAAATTACGGAAACATATCCCCTTCCATTCTGTCTAATATTTTAATGAGCTTTAAATTAACAGCCATTAAAATACGTTATTGGAAGATATATAGTACTTTTGCATAAACACCCTATTATGAAAAAAGAAATTACTAGACTCATTTGTGCGGCTATCTGTTGCGCACCAATTATAGGATTTGCCCAGACAGGTGATAAATTCACTTCGGCTGACAACCTTTATAAAGAAGGGAAAGAACTTTTCCAGGAAAAAAATTATGCCGCTGCCCTGCCGGCACTAAAGGCATTTGTAAAGCAAAAGCCAACAGCCAACCTACTCCAAGATGCGGAGTATATGTTGGTCAGTTCAGCTTACGAGTTGAACGACAAGAACCGTATCGAATTGCTCCGCAAGTATCTCGACCATTATCCCGATACTCCTTATGCCAATCGTATCTACTCGTTACTGGCTTCCTGCTACTTCTACGAAGGAAAATACGATGAGGCTATGGCACTCTTCAACTCTACCGACCTCGATTTGCTAAACAATGAGGAACGGGACGACCGCACTTATCAACTGGCTACCTGTTATCTGAAAACAAATGATTTGCGGGAAGCTGCTATCTGGTTCGAAACCTTACGTGCCAACAGTCCCAAGTATGCAACAGACTGTGATTACTATATTTCTTATATCCGTTACACACAGAAACGCTATAACGAAGCATTGAAAGGTTTCCTGCCGCTACAAGACAATGCTAAATACAAGGCACTCGTCCCTTATTATATCGCCGAGATTTATGTACAGCTCAAGAATTATGATAAGGCACAAATCGTAGCACAGAATTACCTGTCGGCTTACCCGAATAACGAGCACGCCGCCGAAATGTACCGCATCCTAGGAGATGCCTACTACCACTTCGGGCAATATCCCCAAGCCGTAGAAGCATTCAGCAATTATCTGGACAGAGAGCACGCCGTCCCGCGCCGTGATGCCCTTTATATGCTGGGACTTTCTTACTATCAAACAAAAGTTTATTCCAAAGCAGCAGAGACGTTAGGCAAAGTAACCACAGAAAACGATGCCCTTACACAGAACGCTTATCTGCACATGGGACTTTCCTACCTGCAATTGGCAGAAAAGAACAAAGCGCGTATGGCTTTCGAACAGGCTGCTGCATCCAATGCCAATATGCAAATCAAAGAACAGGCAGCTTATAACTATGCGCTTTGCCTGCACGAAACTTCTTTTTCTGCCTTCGGCGAGTCTGTCACTGCTTTCGAGAAGTTCCTGAATGAATTTCCGACCTCTCCATACGCCGAAAAAGTAAGCAGTTACCTGGTAGAAGTTTATATGAATACCCGCAGCTACGATGCCGCATTAAAATCTATCGACCGGATTGCCAAACCGAGTGCCCAGATACTGGAAGCCAAACAAAAGATATTATTCCAGTTAGGTACACAATCTTTTGCCAACGCCGACTTCGAACAGGCTCTTAAATACCTGAACCAGTCTATCGCTATCGGACAATACAACCGCCAGACCAAAGCAGACGCTTACTACTGGTGTGGAGAGTCATATTACCGTCTCAACCGAATGGTAGAGGCAGCCCGCGATTTCAACGCCTACCTGCAACTGACCACCCAGCCCAATAACGAAATGTACGCGTTGGCTAATTACAACTTGGGCTATATCGCTTTCCATCGGAAAGACTATACACAGGCAAGCAACTATTTCCAAAAATATATCCAATTGGAAAAAGGAGAAAACACAACGGCGCTTGCCGACGCTTACAACCGTATTGGTGACTGCCACCTCCATGTACGTAACTTTGAAGAAGCCAAACATTACTATTCGCAAGCCGAGCAAATGAATACTCCTTCAGGAGATTATTCTTTCTATCAACTCGCTCTCGTATCCGGCTTACAGAAGGACTACACCGGTAAAATCACTTTATTGAACCGTCTGGTCGGCAAATATCCCGCTTCACCTTATGCTGTAAACGCCATTTATGAGAAAGGGCGTTCCTATGTGCTAATGGATAACAACAATCAGGCTATCACCTCCTTCAAGGAACTGCTGAACAAATATCCCGAAAGCCCGGTCAGCCGGAAAGCTGCCGCAGAAATCGGTTTGCTGTTTTATCAGAAAGGAGATTATAACCAAGCGATCGAAGCATATAAGCAAGTTATCGAGAAATATCCGGGCAGCGAAGAAGCACGCCTCGCCATGCGTGACTTGAAGTCTATTTATGTAGACTTGAACCGCATTGATGAGTTTGCCGCTTTAGCGAATGCCATGCCGGGACATATCCGTTTCGACGCCAACGAACAGGATTCGCTTACGTATACCGCTGCCGAAAAGATTTATATGAAAGGCAGAATGGAAGAAGCCAAAACAAGCCTCAACAAATACCTGCAGACTTTCCCCGAAGGAGCTTTCAGTCTGAATGCACATTACTATCTCTGTCTGATCGGCAGTGAACAGAAGAATTATGATATGATTCTCCTCCACTCCGGCAAGTTATTGGAATATCCGAATAATCCATTTGCGGAAGAAGCACTTATCCTGCGGGCGGAAGTACAGTTTAACCAACAAAATACGGCAGAGGCACTGGCAAGTTACAAAATGCTGAAAGAGAAAGCAACCAATGTAGAAAGACGCCAGCTTGCCGAAACAGGTATCCTGCGTTGTGCCTTCCTGTTGAGAGACGATGTGGAAACAATCCATGCCGCTACCGATTTACTGGTAGAGCCCAAGCTTAGTCCGGAACTAAGAAACGAAGCGCTCTATTACCGTGCCAAAGCTTATACTAACCAAAAAGCTGGCAAGAAAGCAATGGACGATTATCGCGAATTGGCTAAGGACACACGTAACTCTTACGGTGCCGAAGCGAAATATCAGGTTGCCCAAGGGCTTTACGATGCCAAAGAATATGCTGCTGCGGAAAAAGAACTTCTCAACTACATCGAACAGAGTACCCCTCACGCTTACTGGCTGGCACGCAGCTTTGTCCTTCTATCCGATGTTTATCATGCGACAGGCAAAGATCTGGACGCACGCCAATACCTATTGAGCCTGCAACAGAACTATCAAGGTAACGACGATATTGAGAGTATGATTGAAAGCAGACTTCAGAAACTGAAAACTGAAAATTGAGAATCTAAAAAACAGAAATGATATGAAACGAGCTTTTTATATAATAGGAGGACTTACACTGGCAATCTCAATACCGTCAGCTCTTCAAGCCCAGACTACCCAACCCAAAGATACGACCATGAACCGTACTGTCGTTGTGGAACAAGAATATAATCCGGATATTATGGACGCCTCGAAAGTGAACGTCCTGCCCAAAGTGGAAGAACCGACAGTCAGCAAGAAAAATGTGGAATACGCCACGACATTCTTTCCGGCGACCTCCGTTCCAGCAGGTCTGATGCGCCCCTATACCGGAAAAGAAACACAACCCGGCAGCACTCCCGGATATGTGCGTGCCGGTTATGGCAATTACGGCAATCTCGATGTACTCGCCAATTATTTATTCCGCTTGTCTGATAAAGACAAACTGAATGTACGCTTCCAAATGGATGGGATGGACGGTAAACTGACCATTCCTTTCACCGACAGCGAGAAATGGAATGCATTCTATTACCGTACACGTGCCAACGTAGATTATACACACCAGTTTAACAAGCTGGATTTGAATATTGCCGGTAACTTCGGACTGAGTAATTTTAACTTCAAACCGGGAAGTGCGAACAGCAAGCAAAAGTTTACATCCGGAGATTTTCATGCCGGCATTCATTTCATCGACGAAACCGCTCCCCTGCGTTTCAATGCCGAGACGAATCTGTTGATGTACGAACGTCAGCACAATATGCTCAATGAACATACAGACAATACATCGCTTAAAGAAACAATCATACGTACCAAAGGAGATGTCACAGGAGCGATCAACGACCAGCAATCGGTTACTATTGCATTAGCTATGAACAATTTCTTGTACAGCGGATATACAAAGAATATCTCCACTGGAGATGAATACTTCAAGAATTATACAACCCTCCTTCTGAATCCTTATTACGAACTGGATAATGATGACTGGAAATTACACGTCGGCGCCAATGTGGACTTATCTTTCGGATTCGACAAAACATTCCGCGTATCACCGGACATCACTGCACAATACATATTCTCTGACAGCTATGTAGTTTATGCCAAAGCAACAGGAGGGAAACTTCTCAATGATTTCCGCAGATTGGAGAGTATTTGTCCTTATGGCGAACTAGCGGACGCCCATCTTTCTTCCACCTGGGGATATGTGCAACGTCCTTACGATACATACGAACAAATTAATGGTACGCTCGGATTCAAGGCCAGTCCTTATCCGGGAGTATGGTTCAATATATACGGAGGCTACCAGAACTTGAAAAATGACTTATCTTATTCAGCTTTCGGAAGAGCGAGTGTTACCCATTTCGAATCCTATCTGAATTTCTCGCAAGATAATACAGACAATCTTTATGTCGGAGGTGAAGTTAGTTACGACTATAAAGAAATCGTGTCTTTATCTGCCAAGTACACTTATCGTAAATGGGACAGCAAAACAGAAGAATATCTGTTGGCTGTAAAACCTGCCAGCGAAATGTCTTTCAACGTTCGTATTCATCCGATTTCCGCCTTGAATATCAATCTCAGCTATGACTACATCAACAGGGAAGAAGTGGAAGGATACGCAAAAATGGCTGCTATCAATGATTTGCACATTGGGGCAAGCTATAATGTGTTCAAAGGAGTATCGGTCTATGCGCAAGTACACAATCTGCTGAACAAGAAGTATCAATACTATTTAGGTTATCCTGCCGAAGGATTCAATTTCCTAGGGGGCCTGAGTTTCCGGTTCTAAAGTCAGCAAAAAGATAAATCATAGCAAAATAAATCAGTTCCGGCTTAATCTATTACACACGCCAATGTAGTCAGATTAAGCCGGAACTAGTTTTATCAATCAGATTTTATCTTTCTAATCTATCGCAAAAATACTTTAATTATTTTATTCAGCCTTTATATATACTACCGAACGTCCTGTCCCATACTTTCTCAAAATACCTTGCCCAATAAAAGTATTTATATCTTTCAATGCCTGTGTTTTTGTCTTTCCGACAAGTGAAGCATAATCCTGTCGGTTAATACACGGATTCTTCACACGAAAGGGAGAATGATAACGTTGCAATACCAATTCACTCTCAATATCCTTCTTAAACTGACGGTTTATTCTCAAATTAATGTCTTTAAGAGATACTGATGGTGAACGCAAGGCTTTTGGCTTAGTCACTTCTTTGTCCACACTCAAAGAAAGAGTAAAATAGCCAATATCACCCAATTCAACGGAAAATCCTTTCAAAAGCAAATGCCGTAATTCTTTCGAGATAGCTTCTATGATACCCACCACTTGCGCATGAGGCATACGCTGAAATGCTACAACTTGATCTGCAATTTCTTCGGCAGTATAACTACCCTTCAATACCACACGTGCATGTAAAGGCAACACTTCCCCTTCCTTGTCAGGATTAGGTGTTTCGTAAAGGTCATAATTAACACTCATTACTCATTTGTTTTTCATTGGGGAAGATTATTCTTTTCATCCTCATATACTATTTACTTCATTGGCTAGTCAGTTTTCGTTCAACAATTGTTAAACGAAAACTAAAATACTAACGAGACAAATGTACGTAGAATATACAGACATTAATCTATACTAACCAACATTTTATTTTATCCGATAGGTTTTCCTAATGAATGTAAACATATTTACCCACAACTTCAAAAGTGGCTTCCTGTACTATCACAAAGCGTTTTATAGCATTTTGTGCACCTTATTTGGAGAATATTGCACATCTGTTTTCCACACCTCATCTAACTTTGCAGTATTGTTAAAAGCCAACAAATCCATTAATTGTTGACCTTACTTCAAATGAAGCAGATTATTAACTTAACATATTATTAATCTTTCATTATTAACCTAATTAAATTAAACAGTATGAGAAACGCGCGTAATTTAAGATTCCGTTTTCTTATTATGTTTCTTTTGTTCATACCAATGATGTATGCCTTACCCCCTGAAGGTATTACTATCAAAGGTAAAGTAACGGATGAAACACTCAAAGAAGGTGTTCCCGGTGCTAATGTAACTGTAAAAGGTACAAGCATAGGAGCTATTACAGATTTCGACGGCAACTTTACAATCGTCGTTCCAAACAGAAAGTCGGTGTTGAGTATCTCCTTTATCGGGTATGTAACCCAAGAAATAGTAGTGGGAGACAGGAAATTTATCACAGTCACCTTGAAAGAAGACTCGCAGAACCTTGGTGAAGTAGAAGTGGTAGCTATCGCCTACGGTAATCAGGACAGGAGAATGCTTACGAGTGCCGTCTCCTCTATTGACAACAAGGAGTTGATAAAATCACCGGCAACAAGTATCACGAACATCCTTGCCGGTGCATTGCCGGGGGTATCTTCAGTACAGACTACCGGACAACCGGGTAAGGATGCCGCCGCCATTTACGTACGTGGTGTCGGTTCATTGAATGATTCACAGTCCAAGCCCTTAATTCTGGTAGATGGTGTCGAACGTGCCTTTTCACAGATTGACCCGAATGAGGTAGAAACTATCTCCGTGTTGAAAGATGCCTCTTCTACCGCAGTGTTCGGAGTAAGAGGCGCGAATGGTGTCATACTGATTACTACCCGTAGAGGTAAATCGGGAAAGACACAAATATCCGCCAGTACCAAGCTAGGATTGCAGCAACCCATTTCACTGGTAGAGCAGACAGGCAGTTACGAATTTGCACGGTTCTGGAACATGAAGCAGGAAATGGATCATGTCACCAATCCCAAACTTTACTTTACTCCGGAACAGATAGAGGCTTATCGTACAGGCTCCGACCCTATCATGTACCCTAACATGGATTGGAAGAAGTATATCTTCCATAATCTCTACCTCCAAAGCCAGAACAACGTCAACATTTCCGGTGGTAACGACAATGTACAGTATTTCGTATCGGTAGGTTATACGTATCAGAACGGACTACTGAAAGAACTTCCCGGACAGTTGTATGACAACAACTACCGCTACAACCGCTATAACTATCGTGCCAATATCGACGCGAACCTGACCAAGACCACTACCATGAAATTGGGTGTAGGCGGTGTGCTAGGCAAGATACAAGAACCACGCGACGTTCAGTCGGGTACAGGTAACGACCCGAATGCTTGGGTGATAGCGCAAATATGGTCACATCCTTTTGCCGGACCGGGGTTTATCAATGGAGTACGTACATTGGTTCCCGATGACCTGGTACCCTTAGGAGAAGTAATGCGCGATGGTATGTTCGTATTCTACGGAAAAGGATACAACCAAACGTATGACACGACGTTGAATATGGATTTGGACATCACACAGAAATTAGATTTCGTCACTCCGGGACTGAGCGTTTCCGTCAAAGGAGCCTACGACAATCAATTCAAGTTATATAAGGAACGTGCCGGAGGAGCCATAGAATCACAAACAGTATACTACCAATCATATTTCGACTCGAACGGGAATATGCCCCAGACCGATCCCGATTACGACAAGACACATATTTTCGTACCTTCCGGCAGCGATACTCCGCTGACCTATTCGGAAAGTAGCGGACGAGCACAAAACTGGTACCTCGAGGGACGTATCAACTATGATCGTATGTTCGGCGATCATAAAGTGTCCGGACTCATCCTGTACAACCAATCACGCAATTACTATCCGGACAGCTACACTTATCTGCCGCGCAACTATGTAGGACTGGTGGGACGTGCCACGTATGCCTATCAAAGCAAATACCTGCTCGATGTAAACGTAGGGTATAACGGCTCGGAAAACTTTGCTCCGGGTAGCACACGTTTCGGTATCTTCCCTTCTTTCTCAGCTGGCTGGATAGCCACTGCCGAGAAATTTATGGAAAACCAGAAAGTAGTGGATTACTTAAAGCTCAGAGCTTCCTGGGGACGTGTAGGTAACGACAAAGGCGTAAATTCCCGCTTTATGTACATGCCTGCCGTATGGGGTGGCTCAGGAAGTTACAGTTTCGGTATTAATAATCCCATATCCCAATCGGCAGCCGCCATCTCAAGTATGGGTAATCCGGAAGTGACTTGGGAAACTGCGGAGAAACAGAACTACGGTATCGATCTTAAGTTCTTCAACAGCCGCCTGTCTGCAACTTTCGACTATTTTATCGAACACCGCACGGGGATTCTTATTTCTCCAGAATCTACTCCGAGCATTATCGCAACCTCTCTGCCTAACCTCAATATAGGTAAGGTAAACAATCACGGTTACGAAATCTCTTTGGGCTGGCGCGACAGGATAGGTAAGAATTTCGGTTATTACGTAGATGCCAACGTCTCCTTTGCCCGCAACAAGATCCTTTATATGGACGAAGTACCCAAGCAGTTCTCTTATATGAACCATACCGGCGGTTCTACGGGACGTTACAGCGGATTGTACAACTTTGTCCGTCTTTATCAGTACAGCGACTTTACTACCGGTGCCGGTGGCGAGTTAGTTTTAAATCCGGAACTTCCGCAACCCTCCGTGAAGGTATATCCGGGCGATGCTATGTACGCTGACCTCAACGGTGATCATGTCGTAGACGGTAATGACAAATGTGTGACCGGCTTTGCCACCCGCCCGGAATATGTATTCGGCATGAACATGGGTTTCAACTGGAAAGGCTTTGACCTCTCCATGCAGTGGGTAGGCTCCAAGAACGTCAACAGAATGTACGAAATCGAATACCGTATCCCGTATACCAATGCAGGAAAGCGCGGTCTGCTAACCTACTTTTATGATGGTTGTTGGACAGAGGAGAACCAATTGGGTGCTGTCTATCCGCGTGCATCGGAAACTTCGGAAAGCTGGAATTCCGAGCCCTCTACTCTTTGGCTGGCAGATGCTTCTTATCTCCGCCTGAAAAGTCTGAGCCTCAGCTACACGCTCACCGGAAAAAAATTCTTGAAGAAACTGGGACTTACTTCACTCGGATTCAATTTCAGCGGTTATAACCTGCTGACTTTCTCACCGCTTAAATACCTTGACCCGGAAAGTAACCCTGACAACTATGGAGAGTATCCGCTGATTAAGGTGTACAGCTTTGGTTTAAATCTTAACTTCTAAAAGAACAACTTTATGAATAGTATATTAAAAGGATTCATGGCACTAGGATGCCTGCTAATGGCTTCTTCCTGCTCTGAAATCAGTTTCGGAGATAAATTTCTGGGCAATCAGCCTGAAAGTTCCGGAGCAACCACCAAAGAGATGTTTTCTTCGAGAATAAATGCCGAAAAGGTGCTGACAAAAGCATATACCGGATTACCTTACGGGCTGCCCACCACTTCCGACTGGAAGTTGGGTGTGAACATCCTCGAATCTCTCACTGACTTATGTTACAGTTTTCGAGACAACATCAACGACGGTCCTCTAAAACTTTATTATAACGGCGCACTCAGTCCCACCAACGTTCCCCGAAGTGCAGCCTACCGTTATGGAAGTAAAGCCGACTGGACTGCCATCCGCTACGCCTGGTGCTATATCGAGAATGTAAAAGATGTGCCCGATATGTCGGAAAGTGAAAAGAGCCAACGTATCGCTGAAGCGAAAACCGTTATAGCCCTTTGTTACTTCGAGATGCTTCGCTATGTAGGCGGCGTGACGTGGATAGACCACTATGTAGACGTCAACGAGGAGATGAACTTCCCCCGCATCACATTCGCCCAAACCGTGGAGAAGATTGTAGCTTTGCTCGACGAGGTCATCAACTCCAACTTAAAGTGGAAACAGGATGACGCGGATGACGGACGTATGACCAAGGCGGGAGCTATGGCACTGAAATTCAAAGTACTGCAATGGGCTGCCAGCCCCACTTTCAACTCTGACAAGAAATGGCATCCCCAAGCGGACGAATATACCTGCTACGGTAACTATAGCGCCCAGCGTTGGGAAGCTGCAAAGGCAGCAGGCGATGCTTTCTTTGCGGAAGTGCAAAGACAAGGCGGATACTCGCTGATCCAGCCGGAGGAAGATACTCATCGGGCAAGACGTCTTGCCTACCGCCGGGCATACTATAATCGTGGCGGTACGGAAATACTGATCTCTACCCGTCATGGATATGATGTCAACACTATTTGGGAGTATATCGACAGCCGTCCTTGGGGGTATCTTCCCACATTAAACTATGTCGATATGTTCTCTTGGGCGGACGGAACCGATTTTCCGAAAGACTTCAACTGGCAGTCTCCTTCCCGTCAGCCTTTCTTTACCGTGGGTGATATGGAACCTACCCGTGACCCGCGCCTGTATGAAAATGTGGCTTGTCCGGGAGACACCTATTGCAATGGAACAGTCGCCCCTGTCCATCTCAATCATCCCAACTACAAAGCCGGTAGCGGATTCATGACCATGAAGTTCATCTTACAAGAGAACAGTGACCGTGAAGGGCCGATACAGTGGCCTCATACGCGTCTGCCGGAAATCATGCTGGGATATGCGGAAGTACTCAACGAAGTGAATAAACGTCCGAACGATGAAGCCTACAAGTTGGTGAACGATGTACGGAAGAGAGTAGGTCTCTCCGAACTTCCCAAGAACATGAATTACGATGAGTTTCTGGAAGCCGTACTGAGAGAAAGAGCACTGGAATTGGGATTCGAAGAGGTACGTTGGTTCGACCTTGTGCGCAGAGGTCGTGAAAACGATTTCAGAAAGCAACTGTACGGACTGCGGAGCAGAGGTAACGACCAACACAATCCCACAGCGTTCACTTTTGAGAAAGTAGAATTAAGCGACCGCTATTGGGTAGACAGTTGGGATACCAAATGGTATCTGGCTCCGATACCTCAAGACGAAATCAACAAGAGATATGGAATGACCCAAAATCCGGGTTGGTAAATTGATACGCAAACTAATATTCTATTGAACAATGAATAAAATAAACTATATATTAACCACTCTACTCCTGGGAGGTGCGGTAGTTCTGAACGCGCAGACACCAGCAACGGTATCGGATATGCAGCTGGCTGACACCTTGAGCGTAGGATACCGTATAAACGTATCTTCCCAGACCAGTAGTTATTCTGTCAACGGAGTCAATGCTTCTGCATTCGAAAAATCTCCGCATATAGACCTCAGCAAAGCACTATATGGGAAAGTAGCCGGTCTGAACGTATATCAAGGCGCAGGCTCGTCAGCCGACAACGTTTCTTCTCTCTCCATACACGGTCATGCTCCGTTAGTGTTGATCGACGGTTTTCCTCGCGACATCACCGATATTAGTTCTATGGAGATCGAATCGTGCTACGTACTGAAAGACGCCGCTGCTGCTGCCCTCTATGGTATGCGCGGTGCTAACGGTGTAATATTGATTACGACCAAACGCGGCACAAGCAATGGACTAAAAGTAAAGGTAGACTATAACTTCGGCGTTAACACCCAGTTCCGCTCTCCTGACTTTGCAGACGCCTATACGTATGCGAACACTCTCAATACCGCACTGAGTGGAGACGGTCTGTCCGCACGCTACAATATCCGGGAATTGGAGGCTTTCCGTACAGGTATTTACCCATACGACTATCCGAACGTAGACTGGTGGGAAGAAACGTTGAACAAAACCGGATTTACACATAACCTAAAAATGGCTTTCAGCGGAGGTGGCGAAAAGTTCCGTTTCTATACCGTAGTAGATTACTATCGTGACCGTTCGATGCTGAAGAAAAATACGGAAGATACACGTTACGACACCACGCCCACAGATACACGCTTAACTGTGCGTACCAATCTGGACGTGAACGTGACTAAAAGTACTTATCTGAAACTCGGAATCGCCGGAAAACTGAAAGAACTTCGGGGAACCCGTTACGGGCGTAACGCTATCTTCAATGACATTTACGGCATTCCTTCGGCCGCATTCCCCATCCGTCATGAAAACGGCATCTTTGGAGGAAGTTCAGTCTATGGAGACAAGAACCCGGTTGCCTTACTGAAACATTACGGACATATCCGTAATGTATACGGAAGCCTGCTCGCCGACTTGAGCGTCCGCCAAAAACTGGACATGCTGACCAAGGGATTGGCAGTCGAGGCGGCTATTTCTTTCGATAACATCGGAGGAATGTATGAAACCAGCAGCAAAAGTTACCGTTATATGAACAGCGGAGCCAGTATTTCCGACGATGGCACATTGATAACCACTCCTACTATTTGGGGCACAGACTCCGAAACCTTGGGACACAGCCAGCCTTTTGAAAACCTGTTGTTCAGAAGCAACTTCCAGGCAAAAGCGGACTATAGCCGTACCTTTGACAAACACCGGGTAGGAGGAGCATTGATTTACGACATGCAGTCAGTAAATAGAAACGGCAGAAACAATTCACAAAAAAATCTGTCAGTTTTAATGAATGCCACCTATACTTACGACGACCGTTATACCCTTAATGCCGTATTCAACCGTTCCGGTTCGGCATATTTGCCGGATGGAGACAAATTCGCGAACTATCCTGCCATATCTGCCGCCTGGATCGTATCCAACGAAGCATTCATGGAGAAAATAACTCCGATTAATATCTTCAAGATTCGTGCCTCCTATGGTCTTTCCGGTTGGGATGGAAACTTGAGCCACGAATTATGGCGCCAGTCATACGGTTATGCTGCAGGTTACAACTTCGGCGAAAACGCCGGAAGCGTTTCAGGAGGTAGCGAAGGTAACTTACCAGTAGTCGGATTGGTAGCGGAGAAATCCCAAAAAGCGACTTTCGGATTTGATCTTTCCGCTCTCAACAACCGGTTAAATGCTACTGTGGAAGGTTTCTACGAGAAACGTTCGGATATACTTGTGTCCGGCGCCAATTCCACGTCCGGCATCATCGGTGTCACGGTGGGGCAAGTAAACGAAGGAATCTATAAATACAGAGGATTTGATGCCTCTTTGAACTGGAATGACAAAGCCGGTGATTTCCATTACAGTATCGGAGCAACCATGTCGTACTTGAACTCGGAAGTAGTCAATGTAAACCAAGCCTATCAAGAGTATGACTACTTGTACACCAAAGGCAACCGTGTGGGACAGATGTACGGTCTGGAAGCAATAGGATTCTTCAACAGTCAGCAGGAAATCAACAACAGCCCGCAGCAAACATTCTCAGGCATCGCTCCCGGTGACGTGAAGTATAAAGACCAAAACGGTGATAACCGCATTGATGAAAAAGATGTGGTAAAAATGTTCGGTTCCTCACTACCACGTTTCTACTTCGGATTCAATCTGAATTTCTCCTATAAAAGATTCGAACTCTCTGCCGACTTCCAAGGAATGACCGGTGTAACAGTCTCTCTACTTGACAGCCCGCTTTACCGACCGCTTGTGGACAACGGAAACATCTCGAACACGTTCCTGAACGAGGAAGTTTACTGGACACCGGAGAACAAAGCCAAAGCTACTATGCCGAGACTGACTACACAGGAAAACCAGAACAACTACCGTGCCAGTTCATTGTGGTATCGTGACGGTTCGTTCCTGAAATTACGGAACCTGCTGGTAGCTTATACATTTCCGAAATCTCAGACCCGTTTTGCCGATTTACAAGTATTCGTGCAAGGCACTAACTTGTTCTCGCTAGATAACATCCATTTTGCCGATCCCGAACAACTTGGTATCGCTTATCCGTCTGCAAGGAGCTATTGGGCGGGTGTGAAACTTAATTTTTAATGTAAAGTAAATGAACATTATGAGAACCAAATACATCATCTTAACCGTTTTGTCTTCGTTGAGCCTTGCTTCGTGCAATTATCTCGATTTTGATGAAACAAACGGTTTGAAGACAAAAGAAGACATGTATAAGTATTTCGGTACAAGCAAAGATATGCTGTCCCACGTATACTCATATATGCCGCAAGGATATGCGTATTTCGCAACTGAAGGAATCTTTTCCGAAGAGAGTTATTCCATGCGTGACTGTGCCTCAGACGACGGTGAATTCGGAGCTTACGCCGCCAACATCCAAAACGCGAACAACGGCAATTGGTCACCCATCAAAACGTATGATGACGCTTGGACGCTCTATCGTGGCATCCGTGCCGCCAATAGTTTTCTTACAGAGATTGCACAAGTGGACTTCTCGCGTTATGAACACGACGGACAATATCAGAATTGGATGAAGCAATTGAAATACTTCCCTTACGAGGCCAGAGTGCTGCGCGCACACTACTTTTTTGAGCTGGCACGCCGCTATGGTGATATCGCCATGCCATTGGAAGTGCTTACAGAAGAAGAAGCGAACACTATTGGTAAAACACCATTTGCCGAGGTGATTAATTTTATTGTCAACGAATGTAACGAGGCTGCTAACAACTTACCGGATGATTATGTAAACGAACCGGGAGCGGAGATAGGCAGAGTAACCAGAGGTTTTGCAATGGCGGTGAAATCAAAAGCATTATTATATGCAGCCAGCCGCTTACATAATCCTTCTATGGATACCGAATTATGGAAGCAATCCGCCAAAGCTGCATTGGACATCATGAATACAGGACTTTACTCCCTTGACGGTCAAGAGAGTGCCAACAACTTCGCATCAAAAGAAGTGGTACTGATGAGACTCAATGCTGAAGCTACAAACTTCGAGAGATATAATTTTCCTCTTCGTTTCACTTACGGGGCACGCACTTCCATGATTGCTTACGGCAACTTCCCGTCACAAAATCTGGTGGACGCCTTTGAAACCGCCAACGGTTATAGAGTGACACTGGAAAATACCGGTTGGGTTTGCGATGACCCCGATTTCAATCCGCAAGCTCCTTATGAAAACCGTGACAAACGATTCTATCGCACAATTCTCGCCAATGGCATGACATTTAAAGAGAGTACGGTAGAAACGTTCAAAGGAGGTGTCGATGATGGTATTGTGTCAGAAGGAGGTTCGCCCACCGGTTATTTTCTGCGCCGATACATTCAGGAAGGTACTAGTTTTGAACCGGGCAGGGAATCAGCCAACAAGCACTATTGGGCAATTTACCGTTATGCGGAAACCTTGCTCACCTATGCAGAATCCATGGTTAACGCTTTCAATGATGTCGACTACACTGATGAGACTTATGTGTATTCAGCATTGTGGGCTATCAACGAAGTAAGAAAGAATGCCGACATGCCGCTACTTACTTCTATGGGAAAAGAAGAATTCTTGGAACGTCTGTACAATGAATGGCGCGTAGAATTTGCCTTCGAAGATCACCGTTTTTGGGATGTACGCAGGTGGAAAATAGCTGATACTACCCAGCGCGAACTATACGGAGTGAAGATTGAAAAACAACAGAACGGCACACTGAGTTTTTATAAAAACCTTTATGAAAGCCGCACATGGAGAGACTGCATGTATCTCTATCCTATACCTCAGAGCGAGCTGTACAAAAATACAAACTTAAATCCTCAAAATGCAGGATGGTAATTTATTGTCTAATCTAATAGTAAATATGATATATGAAAAAGTTATATAACAACACATTATTGCAACTGATTCTTGCATTGTGCACATTCAGTTTCGTAGCATGTCAGGAGTTCGATATCGACTCACAGCCGGAAGGACCCCTCAACATCCAGATAGATGCACTGGAGGCTTATACCGCTTTGGCAACTTCTCCCAGCAACATCGTTTTTAATATCAGTTCAAACACCCCTTGGACAATCGAGAGTAATCAACAGTGGTGCAAACCCACTCCCACTATGAGTGCGGCAAGTTCACTGGTTTCGGAGATTGTAGTAACTCTCGAAAATAATGTGGGAAAACAAATGCGTACAGCTCAACTGTTCATCAAGGCTGAAGGCATTGAGGGAACTAAGGTAGTGACTATCGAACAAGCTTCTAAAGAAGACTTGGTAGTAATTCGTCCTACGGATATCGTTCCTACCGAAGGAGGCATGGTTTCATTTAATATCATTTCCAATAAACCGTGGGAAATCATTACTACGACTCAGTTCCTTGAGAATATCGATAAAACATCCGGTACGGGAAATGAGAACGGTGAGAAAGAGAACATTACAATTACTGTCCCCCAAAATACAGGAGCAATAAGAAGTGCGGAAATCACCGTGAAAACGGCTTTTCAGGAGGAGACATTCACTATTACCCAAGATGGTATTGTGATTGAAACCAAGAATGAAGAAGATGCTGTTAACACAATGAGCGGAGAAGGTGGAGAGAAAACAATAGAAATCAACTCTAGTGTAGAATGGAAAATAGAAATTCCGACTGAATACAAAGAATGGCTGAGTGCAGAAGCAGACGGCAATCGGTTAAAACTGTCTACTACGTTTAATAATTTATTCGTTCCGCGTACCGGACACATCTTACTGTATCCTAAAATGAATGTTCCGGGATTTGAAGGCGTGCCTATTGAAGTGACACAACCCAGAAATATGTCTCTAAACAGAGGAGAGGAGACCGTAGATCCGGTGACAGGATATACTACTATCCAAAGTAAAGGCGCAGCCAGATTTGTATCCAATTTTGGATTCAGAAAAGGAAAAGTTCCAATGAACATGGTTAAAAAATTCTACGGAGTTGAAGTTTTATTTGATGATGCAATAAACGCTTGTATAGATAAAACTTACGGAGTTGCTTTAGAAGAAAACAACGTAAGACCAGTTGATTATCCACAAATCGAAGTAGTAGA
>OGGV01000259.1_pt1 | contig 39997 bp, 34 predicted proteins | sample 1571301 | NCBI WGS metagenome assembly OGGV01 (sample SAMEA2582072, study PRJEB24529) | metagenome | biome: Human gut stool | place: China | collected 2011
CCTGTAACCGGCTGATCCGTAGTCAGCTACTCTATTCAGTTGAGCTACGCGGCCTTGTTTGTTTTACGGGTGCAAAGATACGTACTTTTTTTGAATTAGCAAGAGATACGCAAACTTTTTTTGAAAAAAATTACTCGATAAACCGATAATTAAACAGCTGCCAGCCGAGTGTCAACCCCACATTCCACTCCTTTTTCGGTGAACTATAATGATTTACATATGCAGATATTGCTCCAAAGGGCAATTGGCATATTACAGAAATTTCTCCTATATATTCAAAGCGCGAAAACGCTTTTCCATAATAAGCTTTGTTCAATGCATTCTTTTTAATAGGAAATATCGGTACGAAACCATAAAATTCAGAACGGAATTGGAACATATCATTGAAAACAAAAATAGGCTTGATACCCGCTGCCAAGAATTGGTTGGCCCGGAATGCTTCATTATACATCAGCTTACTATGAGGAGTAGGAGAAAAATCTGCCGCCTGCAACATGGTTGCCGTATAATTCTCCGAAAAGTTCTTCGATGAATACAGCATCTCTGCCATCCATCCCAAAGTAAATTTGGGACTCATAGTATGATAGGCATATTTCATATAAGAAATTTGCAGCCAAGATTGCCTTTCTTTAGTCGTAACACTCGTTTCCGTCGGATTTCCCGGTATAAATTTCTCCTTTCCGCTAAAGACCTGTGCCACCAGTTTTTCAAAATACCCTTTAGTGGCATACTGTCGTGCATTCAGCGTACTCCCATAAAATCCGATAGCCCCTCCCAAAAGGTTGTAGGTACTCCTGTCCGAACGGTCCTTGTCAAAATTAATCACGCTGGACTGAAAGTAATTGTCTTGAAGTTTCCCATATCCGATGCTTATTTCCGCCCGTTTATTGGCCAAAAAAGGCAAGGCTACCATCAGCTTGACAAAACGTTCATCTTTAGAGTTAAAAGAGGGCTTATCATTCTTAGAAAAGAGTTTGTCCTTTTTATAATAATCGAACGTACTTAAAGAAGCAATAAGGCGGTAAGAGGTTGGAATACGGGTAGGAAGGTCTATCTTGGCCATAAGCTGCGCATTATTATATACCTTGCCAATCTGGCCGTCAAGGGTTATTTCTTTGGAATAATAATTCAAGTCCTGATAACCCAACCCCAAATAAATCTGATTAGAGCTGGTTGTCGATACACTTCCACCCATCCTTACAGAAAAATTATCTTCCATTTTCACTTTCAGATGCAGCGAATACAAGTCGTTTTCAGAATCATATACAGCATGAGGTATAATCTCCGATATCATATTATCAGACAGCAAACGGAAATATCCACGTTTCAAATCTTCATATGTAAACACCTCATGGTCTTCGTCATGAAATTCTTTTTTGATATACGCCTGCTGTTGTGGATTGGCGCCCTCTATATAGATGTCCCTAAAGCGGAATTGAGGCAAATTACTGCGGTAGACCAACCGCCTTAAACGAACATTTTCCGCACTTACCCTCCGATGAATACGGCCTTTTATAGAATCCATTAAACTGATAGTCCGGTTATAGCCGATATCGTGCAACTCCTGCAAACGGTCAAAGTCCAAAAGGCTTACATCGTCATACTTGAATGTCATAATAATGCCTAAAGAATCCGGAAGAGTATAATCCGTCTTCTGCATAATCATATTTTCAAGCTGGCTCATCAAATCATTCTCTTTCGGCTTACCGGGGTTGGCGGCTACCACGCTACCTATGATGACTTCCGGTTTAAAGTCCTCACGCATAATATCTGTGGGGAAATTATTATAAATTCCACCGTCATAAGCTAAAACGCTATCAATCTCTATCGGTTTGAAAACAAACGGAAAACTCATGGAAGCGCGTACCGCATCTCCCAGATCTCCTCTACGCATAATCAACGGTCTCTTGTTATATACATCGGAGGCAATACACCGGAAAGGCACAAACAGGCGGTTAAAATCACCGCTACATGCAGCCGTAGCCCGTGCAAATAGCTCCACAAAGACCAGATTCATCTGAATGGGATTTACCATGCTTGTAGGAAGTATCTGAGGCTTGATATGCAGCGAGTCCTTAAAGGAGAAACGGATATTGAAAAACTCCGGGGTCGGCCGGTTCTGTTTGAAATAATATCCGTATTCGGGTTCTACCTGTCCTGAATACCAGCGTTTGAAGTCTTCGGAACGCAATAAAGCCTCCATATCATCGGGAGAGTACCCCATAGCATAGAGTGAACCTATGATAGCTCCCATAGAAGTACCCGTAATGTAGTCGATAGGAATATTGTTTTCCTCCAAAGCGCGAATGATACCGATATGGGTCATGCCTTTCGCACCTCCGCCACTCAAAACAAGTCCTACTTTCTGAGCTTGCACAAACGGCAGAAGCAATAAACAGGCTGACAAAAACAAAAAAAATCTTTTCATGAATACGGTTTCGAGTGAAATATACTAATTTATTCAATGCTCAAATATAGACAATTGTTTCCAAAAACCTCGTATCCAACGAAAAAAAACAGACCTATTACGAAAAAACAGACAAAAAAAGGGCATTACAACTCATATTAGCTGCAATGCCCTGTTATAATAGAAATCTAAAGGGGCTTATTTAATCAAATCGATGCTTCTCTTTACAAAATTATTCAAAGCTTCACCTTTCAACATGCCATTTTGAAGCAATGCCAAATCAATAAGTTGACGGACAACCTTATTCTGAGCGGCATAGTCGGCAAACAATCCATTTTTCCGGTTTTTCAAATCTTCCCACTTCTTATCCAAATCATTTACCTCATCCTTTTCGGCTGTAGGAATGTCCTCGTCTTTCTTGCCCTCCTGCTTCTTTTTCAATTCATTACGACGAGTATTTATATCGTCCATTTCTTTTTGAATCGGAGCAACGGCAGCCGCACATTCCTTGTCTTCATCAGCCAGAATCTCCTTTACCAGTTTATGGTCGGCATTCAATACCAGGTTGAACATGTCCGGCATTTCGCCATAGAAACTCATTCCTGCCTGGATATTAGCCATTTCTTTCATACGACGCATGTACTCGCTTTGAGTAATCATGACCGGTGAAGCATTTTCACCCAAAGCTTGAGCCATTACATTGAACTCTGTCTTTTCTATCTGCGGCAACTGGCTCTTGAAGATAACAGAGAGAATCTCCTGTTTACCGGCTTCCAAGACATCTTTCGCCTTGTCTTCCTTCACTATCAGATTGTCAACGACATCACTGTCTACACGGGTGAAACGCACTTTCTCGAACTTTTGCTCCAGCATGCTTACCATGGCAACATCAAGCTGGCCGCCCATCAACAGCACATTATATCCCTTATTCTTGGCAGCCTCGATATAGCTGTATTGCTCATCTTTATTGTTGGCATACAGATAAATCAGATTACCATCCTTATCCGTCTGGCTATCCTTTATCAAGGTCTTATACTCTTCGAAGGTATAATACTTGTCGTCCGTATCGGAAAGAAGGGCGAAATCCTTTGCTCTATCATAGAAATCCTCTTGTGTGAGCATTCCGTAGTTGATGAAGATTTTCAAATCGTTCCACTTCTCTTCAAATTGCTTACGGTCGTTCTTGAATATGGATTGCAAGCGGTCGGATACTTTTTTCGTAATATATGTAGAGATTTTCTTCACATTAGAGTCACTCTGCAAATAGGAACGGGATACGTTCAGCGGAATATCCGGCGAATCGAGTACACCGTGCAGCAATGTCAGAAAGTCCGGAACAATACCCTCTACAGAGTCCGTTACATAGACCTGATTGCAATAAAGCTGGATTTTGTTCTTGTTCAACTCTATATTGCTCTTTACCTTCGGGAAGTACAGAATACCAGTAAGATGGAACGGATAATCCACATTCAGATGTATCCAGAACAAGGGTTCATCGGACATTGGATAGAGGTCGCGATAGAACTTCTTGTAATCCTCGTCTTTTAATTCGCTGGGCTTCAGCGTCCACAACGGATTAGCGTTATTAATGATGTTATCTTCGGATGTTTCAACCTGCTTGCCGTCTTTCCATTCTTTTTTCTTGCCGAATGCAACGGGAATAGGGAGGAAGCTGCAATACTTCTTCAAAAGAGAAGAGATGCGCGCTTCTTCAAGGAATTCCTTGCAATCGTCGTCTATATAAAGAACGATATCCGTGCCGCGTTCTGCCTTGTCCGTATCTTCGATGGTAAACTCCGGACTACCGTCGCAAGTCCATTTCACGGCTTTAGCACCATCCTGATAGGATTTGGTGATGATTTCGACCTTCTTGGCAACCATAAAAGCCGAGTAAAAGCCAAGTCCGAAATGACCGATAATGGCATTGGCATCATTCTTATATTTCTCCAGGAAGTCGTTGGCTCCCGAGAATGCAATCTGATTGATGTATTTATCTATTTCTTCTGCCGTCAGGCCGATACCACGATCGGATACGGTAATCGTATCCTTGCCTAAAGACACATGCACGGTCAAATCACCGAGCTCACCTTTAAACTCACCGATAGAAGCCAGTGTTTTAAGTTTCTGGGTAGCATCGACGGCATTAGAGACTAACTCACGAAGGAAGATTTCATGGTCACTGTACAAAAACTTTTTGATAACGGGGAAGATATTCTCTGTAGTTACCCCAATATTTCCTTTTTGCATACTAAGTTTATATTTTTAGATTTGTATTTTTATTGTTTTGGCAAACTGAACACAAAAAAAATGCCAGTCCCGAAGAACTGACATTTTGACTGTTTTATTATAAAGGCTTGTTAAGCTTTGGTTATACTCAACTCGTCTTTTTCCTTATCGACAGAAACATTAACCGTATCACCGGGCTGTAATCCGGCAGACACAATCAGCTCCGAAAGTCCGTCTTCCAGATAATTCTGAATGGCACGCTTCAACGGACGGGCGCCAAATTGCACATCGTAGCCTTTGGCTGCAAGGAATCTCTTGGCTTCATCATCTACAACCATCTTATAGCCAATAGCTTCAATCCGTTCATACAAACCTTTCAGCTCTATGTCCACAATCTTCGTAATGGCATCCAACGAAAGCTGGTCAAACGTTATGATTTCATCCAGACGGTTCAGGAACTCAGGAGCAAAGGTCTTGTTCAATGCTTTCTGAATCACACTGCGCGAGTACTCGTTATCATCCGTACGTGCCTGTGCCGCAAAACCTACGCCACGACCGAACTCTTTCAACTGGCGGGTACCGATATTGGAGGTCATGATGATAACTGTATTCTTAAAGTCAATCGTTCTGCCATAATTGTCAGTAAGACGTCCCTCGTCCAACACTTGCAACAAGATATTGAACACATCCGGGTGAGCTTTTTCAATTTCGTCCAACAGCACTATGGAATAAGGTTTCCGGCGTACCTTCTCTGTCAACTGTCCGCCTTCCTCATAGCCGACATACCCCGGGGCCGCTCCAATCATACGGGACACCGTATATTTCTCCATATATTCGCTCATATCAATGCGTATCAGCGCATCGCTGGAGCCAAACATATATTTAGCCAACTGCTTGGCCAAATGCGTTTTACCCACGCCGGTAGGACCGAGAAACATAAACGTTCCGATAGGGCGGTTAGGGTCTTTCAAGCCTACACGGCTGCGCAGGATGGCTTTGGTAAGTTTCTCTATCGCAGCATCCTGAGCCACAACTTTTGCCTGCAAATCTTCTTTCATACCTGCAAGCTTAAGACCTTCCGCCTGAGCCATACGTTGCACCGGAATACCGGACATCATCGATATGACATTGGCTATTTCTTCCTCTCCAACGAGCTGACGGTCGTCTTTGAGACGTGCTTCCCATTCCTCTTTCATTTCATCCAGGCGAGCGGAAAGTTCTTTCTCTCTATCCCGATAACTGGCAGCCAGTTCAAAGTTCTGCGACTTTACGGCTTCAGCCTTCAAAACACGTGCGTCTTCTATCAGCTTTTCCTGCTCTTCAATCTCTTTGGGAACATTAATGTTCGTCAGATGCACACGCGAACCGGCTTCGTCCAAAGCATCAATGGCTTTATCCGGGAAGTTACGGTCGGTTATATAACGCTCTGCCAACTTGACACATGCCTCTAACGCTTCGTCCGTATAGCTCACGTTATGGTGGTCTTCGTACTTCTCTTTTATGTTTCTCAGTATCTGTAGCGTTTCTTCCGGAGTAGTGGGTTCTACTATAACTTTCTGAAAACGACGCTCCAAAGCACCGTCTTTCTCGATATTCTTTCTGTATTCGTCAAGCGTGGTAGCACCGATACATTGTATTTCGCCGCGAGCCAAAGCCGGCTTCAACATATTGGCTGCATCCATAGAACCGGCAGCTGCACCGGCGCCTACAATAGTATGAATCTCGTCTATGAACAAGATTACGTTCGGATTCTTCTGCAACTCGTTGATAATGGAACGAATGCGCTCTTCAAACTGTCCGCGATATTTGGTTCCGGCTACAACAGAGGCCATATCGAGCATTACCACCCGCTTGTCAAACAAGATACGGGATACTTTCTTTTGAACGATACGCAGTGCCAATCCCTCTACAATAGCCGACTTGCCGACACCCGGCTCACCAATCAGCACCGGATTGTTTTTCTTACGACGACTCAATATCTGCGCCAAGCGTTCTATCTCACGCTCACGCCCTACAACCGGATCGAGCTTGCCTTCTTCTGCCGCACGGGTCATGTCCGTACCGAAGTTGTCCAGGACCGGAGTATCATTGGAAGACTTCTTCGATGCAGTCTGTGCAGAAGAAGCCGCGCCCTGTCCTGCATTGCGAGAGGGATGGGACATATTCATGTCTTCATCGTCTTCCTCCTCTTCTTCCGGAAATCCCATACCAGCATTCGGGTTGGTAGATTGCATTGTAAGCTGTTCAAATACAGCTTGATAATTCACCCGGTTTTCTTCCAGAACGGTAGCAGCCAGGTTGTCGCCATCCTTCAGTATAGCCAACAACACATGTTCGGCATCGGCTGTTGCACTCTTTAAAATGCGCGCTTCCAGAATGCACATCTTCAATATCTTAGCGGCCATTGGCGACAATGGCACATCCGCATCGGGTAATAGGGTGTCGTCTTCGGCATCTCTCAAGAAGCTTTCAATACGCTTTTTTACTTGCTTCAAGTCTATATCGAGTTTCATCAATATCTCGATAGCTTTTCCTCCACCGTCACGTAGCATGCCGAGCAGAAGATGCTCCGGGCCGATATATCTATTTCTCAGTCGGTTGGCTTCCTCCTTGCTATAAGTTATAATATCAGAAACTCTTTGTGAAAATTGATTGTTCATATAATTTTTATCTCCTTAATTAAAGGTTTTGACTGACAAAGATACGCATTTCTTTATATTGCATACCATAAACTGGATTAATAATATACAAATCCCGTGCCACAAATCACATCTTTCCGGTTCGCCCTACACATTATATTATAATACGTGGGAATTTCATCCGTACCAACGGTTGGTATTCGATGTACCAACCTAAGAAACTTCATATACCTAAGCTTGGTACGGCTCGTACCTTAGTAAGGTACACCGAGTACCAAAGGGAGGTATCTTTCTGGTACTTGTATCTGTCTTATTTTTAACCGATTATACATCAAACGAAAAACCATATATCCAAACGGGGTTTCAAGCATGGAAATCTGCAACAAAGTTTATGAGGGAAAACTTTTGTATATCGTAAAAAAGCAGTACTTTAGCGTGGTTTTTCACAAACCCGCAAATGTATAATTAATAATCTTTTTAAATGCTTGAACAAGACAGAATTATAAAGATTAACATCGAGGAGGAAATGAAGTCTTCGTACATTGACTACTCCATGTCGGTCATTGTTTCACGTGCCCTTCCGGATGTTAGAGATGGTTTTAAACCTGTTCACCGAAGAATTCTTTTCGGTATGATGGGACTGGGAAATACGTCGGATAAACCCTATAAGAAATCTGCGAGAGTTGTCGGTGAGGTATTAGGAAAATATCACCCGCACGGTGACTCATCCGTATATGGCGCTCTCGTCCGTATGGCACAGCCGTGGGCTATGCGCTACATGCTTGTAGACGGACAAGGCAACTACGGTTCTGTGGACGGTGACAGTGCAGCCGCCATGCGTTACACGGAATGCCGCTTGCAAAAGATTGGAGAAGAAATGATGCAGGATCTTGATAAAGAGACTGTAGACATGCAAACCAACTTCGACGACTCGTTGCTGGAACCCACCGTAATGCCAACCCGCATTCCGAATCTTCTTGTCAACGGTGCTTCCGGTATCGCCGTAGGTATGGCCACGAATATGCCGACCCATAATCTGTCCGAAGTGATAGATGCCTGCGTCGCATATATCGACAATAATGATATCGACATCGAAGATTTGATGACTTACGTCAAAGCTCCCGACTTCCCGACAGGCGGTTATATATATGGTATGAGCGGTGTGCGCGAAGCCTACATGACCGGTCGCGGACGTGTTGTAATGCGCGCCAAGGCTGAGATTGAAACATCTTCCACGCATGATAAAATCGTTGTAACCGAAATCCCTTACGGAGTAAATAAGGCCGAATTAATCAAATCCATCGCCGATTTGGCCAACGAAAAGAAGATAGAGGGCATTTCCAATGCCAACGACGAGTCTGACCGCGAAGGTATGCGCATCGTCATCGACGTAAAACGCGATGCCAACGCCAGTGTAGTGCTGAACAAGCTCTACAAGATGACATTGTTGCAGACTTCTTTCGGCGTAAACAACGTAGCATTGGTACACGGACGTCCTCGTTTGCTGAACCTGAAAGACCTCATCAAGTATTTCGTAGAGCATCGTCACGACGTAGTTATCCGCCGTACACAATACGATTTGCGTAAAGCTAAAGAACGTGCCCATATCTTAGAAGGTTTGATTATCGCATCGGACAATATTGACGAGGTAATCAAAATCATCCGTGCCGCCAAAACTCCGAATGACGCAATCAGCGGTTTGATGGAGCGTTTTGAATTGACTGAAATCCAATCGCGCGCCATCGTAGAAATGCGTCTGCGCCAGTTAACCGGACTCATGCAGGACCAACTCCATGCCGAGTATGAGGAAATCCAAAAGCAGATTGCTTATCTGGAAGAAATCCTCGTTAACGACGAACTCTGCCGCAAGGTTATCAAAGATGAATTAATCGAGATTAAAACTAAATACGGTGATGAACGCCGCTCTGAAATAGTTTATTCGTCGGAAGAATTCAACCCGGAAGATTTCTATGCAGACGATGAAATGATTATTACCATTTCTCATATGGGATATATCAAGCGTACGCCGTTAAGCGAATTCCGTGCCCAAAACCGCGGTGGGGTAGGTTCTAAGGGAACAGAGACACGCGATGAGGACTTTGTAGAACATATATATCCTGCAACAATGCACAATACCATGATGTTCTTCACTCAAAAAGGCAAGTGCTATTGGCTGAAAGTATATGAGATACCCGAAGGAACCAAAAATTCTAAGGGACGCGCCATTCAGAACCTGTTGAATATAGACTCTGATGACGCCGTAAATGCATACCTGCGCGTGAAGAACCTGAACGATCAGGATTTCATTAACAGTCATTATGTACTGTTCTGCACAAAGAATGGCGTCATTAAGAAAACATTGCTCGAACAATATTCCCGTCCTCGCCAAAATGGTGTCAATGCCATTACAATCCGCGAAGATGACCGCGTAATTGAAGTGCGCATGACTAACGGTGACAATGAGATTATCATTGCCAATCGTAACGGACGTGCCATCCGCTTCCACGAAAGTGCCGTACGCGTAATGGGACGTACAGCTACCGGTGTACGCGGCATGACGCTTGATGAAGACGGACAAGACGAAGTTGTCGGAATGATTTGTATCAAAGACCCTGAAACTGAAACAATCATGGTTGTGTCAGAACAAGGATACGGTAAGCGTTCCGATATTGAGGATTATCGTAAGACGAACCGTGGCGGTAAAGGTGTAAAAACTATGAATATCACCGATAAAACCGGTAAACTGGTAACAATCAAGTCTGTAACAGATGAGAACGATTTAATGATTATCAATAAATCGGGTATCACCATCCGTCTGAAAGTAGCAGATGTTCGTATAATGGGACGTGCTACGCAGGGAGTACGACTGATTAATCTTGAAAAACGTAATGATGAAATTGGTTCCGTATGTAAAGTTACCTCGGAAACCGAAGAGGATATCATTGCAGAAGAGGATAGCGATGCATCAGAAAAAACTCAGAACGATATAGTAAACAATGAAAATGAAGAATAGACACAATATTAATTTAAAATTTTCTACAATCATGAAAAGAGTATTATTTTCAATGGTTTTACTACTTGCGGCAGGCTTTACCTTCGCTCAGGAAAAGAGCGTGAAAGAGGCAAAAAGCATCGCTAACGACGTAAAACCGGATTTTGCACAAGCAGAGAAGCTCATCAATGAAGCTCTGAACAATGCTGAAACCAAAGACAACGCCGAAACATGGGATGTAGCCGGCTTTATTCAAAAGAGAATCAATGAAAAGGAAATGGAGAATGCTTATTTAAGAAAGCCTTATGATACTCTTAAAGTGTATAACAGCGCACTGAATATGTGCAAATACTACTTTAAATGCGATGAACTTGCACAGATTCCTAACGAAAAAGGTAAAATCAAAAATAAATTCAGAAGATCGAACAGTGCTGCTATATTAGCTGCGCGTCCCAACCTGATTAATGGTGGTATCCAGTTCTTTAATTTAGATAAGAATAAAGAGGCTTTGGATTTCTTCGCAACTTATGTAGACATTGCCATCAATCCTATGTTTGAAAAGGAGAATCTGCTTCAAACAGATACTGTATTGCCCCAAATTGCTTATTATGCAAGCTTAGCTGCAGCCAAAATGGAAGATTATCCAAGCGTATTGAAATATGCACCTTATGCAAAGGAGGACAAAGAAGTGGGTAAATATGCCATGGAATTTATTTCTACAGCATTGAAAGCTCAAGGGGATACTGTCAAGTGGATCGCTTCCTTAAAAGATGGTATCCAAAAGTATCCTGAACATTCATTCTTCTTTGGACATCTGATTGATTATTATAGCAATAATAACAAGTTTGACGAAGCAATGCAGTTTGCAGATGATATGTTGGCTAAAGATCCTAATAACACATTCTATTTGTACGTAAAAGGATACCTTTATCATAACATGAAAGATTATGAAAAAGCCATTGAATTCTACAACAAAACCATTGAAGTAGATCCTAACTATGCAGAAGCATATTCCAACTTGGGCTTAATCTATTGCCTGCAAGCTCAGGATTTCTCTGAAAAAGCTACTACTGATGTCAATAATCCAAAATACAAAGAAGACCAAGCTACACTGAAAGTTTTCTATGAAAAGGCAAGACCTAATTATGAAAAAGCAAGAGAACTGAAACCTGAACAGAAAGATTTGTGGCTAAATGGATTATACAGAGTTTATTATAACTTACAAATGGGTCCTGAGTTTGATGAAATAGAAAAATTGATGCAATAATTGAATTGCTACTATTACCAAAGATAGCTTGAAGTAAGCTATCTTTGGTATAATTTTCTTCCAAATTAGAGAAGGATAAAGGTTTATTTTAGTTTATGGTGTTATATATTAAACATAATATTGATATTACACCATTTACATTTTTTTACTTTACATTTGCGCCGTAACCAATTACAAACGTTATGGCGCATTCTTTTTTAAAGCAGTATTCAAAGCAGTTCCGTATGATAAAAGTTCATTATATGGACTTTGAAGACCGTTTTCATGTGAAAACATTCAAGGATTGTTCACTTATTGAAGCTTCTAACGTATTTAAGGCTTATGCCCGTGCTTTTGGTTGGATTTTCTTAAGCTATGAAACATTTGATTATTAACCTTTAAATATTTCAGTTATGGAAATTGTTGGATATAATGTTACGTTTTCCAATGCTATTGGTGGTTTTTTAGTTCATCATTTTGTTTCTTTTGATGACCTTGTGAGGTTTTCTAAACCTCTTATTACTTCCGGTTATTCTATGTATGTTGTAGCTGTTTTTGAATAATTATTATGGACAATCAGAAAATTTACAAAACTCTTGAAATTATAGTCAAGGCGGTATTAGCAATTGCCGCCTTATGGCTTTGCATCTCATGTACTATGTCTATGAGTATCAGTAAAAACAATATGAACAGTACCCAATCTACAGAACAGTCGCAGGCTACTTCTGTGGATAGTACAAAAGTTGATGTTGATTATAAGTAATGGCGCTATTTAACCCTTTTTGTAAGTGTCTCAACCCTCAAAGGATAGTTAACCCTTATACGCATGAGTGTATGACCGTCCCCTGTGGAAAGTGTAAAGCTTGCATTCTTGCTAAAAACTCTCGTTACGCGTTTCAATGTGATTTAGAAAGCTATTGTTCTATGTATACCGTTTTCGTTACTCTTACCTACGCTCCTAACTATCTGCCTGTTGCCACTCCTATGTATCTGGACGATAATACTGATTTCGGTCTGTTGTGCCGTTATGATTTGGTAGACTTTGAAACTGGTGAAAGTCTTGGTGTATTTGAGTCTGAGCCCTCGCAATTGGAATTGCTTCAACAGAAGTTCAATCTATGTGGTTCTATCCCCTACCTTAGAAAAACTGATTTACAATTATTTTTAAAAAGATTACGTTACTATGTTACTAAACGATTGCCCAAAGAGAAAGTGCGTTACTATGCCGTTGGCGAATATGGACCCGTACACTTCCGCCCGCATTATCATCTCTTATTATTCCTCAACTCAAAAGAAGCCTTACAAATATGTTCAAAGGCTGTATCTGAAGCATGGTCCCTTGGTCGTATCGACGTTCAAGTTTCCGAAGGAAAGTGCTCATCATACGTTGCGGGTTATGTTAACAGCAGTGTGCTTATACCCGAAGTTCTTAAAATGCGTTCCGTCTGTCCGTTCTGCCTACATTCTCAAAGGCTGGGTCAAGGCTTTTTGCAAGGTCAACGCTCGAAAGTATATGCGCTTACCCCTCGCGACTTTATTAAAAGAAGCCTCGTACTCAATGGAAAATTTAAAGAGTTTGACGTGTGGCGGTCGGCTTACTCTTACTTCTATCCCAAATGTCGAGGATACATTGATAAATCTGCACACGAACGTGCTTATAGCTACCGAACTTATGATACAGCGCGGCATCTATTCCCGTCCTGTGAAACAACATTCGCGTTGGCGAAAGAAGTAGCCACTTTTGTTTATCTGTTCCATCTGAATAAGTCGTCTTATTGTTTGGAGTTGTTCGATAGTGGTGCATTGCATGAACAGCGACAACTTTATGACCTTTGTAAGTATTTCTATGATGCAGAAGTAGTTAACTATCCATTGGATAGTATTGAATTTGATAGGTATGCCCATCGTGTCTACGGTGAACTTCTCCTTTCTAAGCATTTCTTGTATACTGTTTGCGATAAACCTACCTTGTCGGAGCAGCAACGTAAGTTGAAGCTTATTGAAGAATTTTATAGTCAATTGGATTACATGCACCTTACTGATTTCTTTGAGTCTCAAAAGCTTTTCTTTGAAAATGAAGATTTCTACGGTGATGGTGATTTGCTGTTTGACGAATGGGAAAACACTATATACCCCTACTTCTATGATAACTTCCGTACTGATATGGAATTGTATAAAAAGACACCTGTTTATTCTCAATACTCTACGCAGGTATCTAAACTGTTTAATGACCGTATCAAGCATAAGAAATTGAATGATTTAAATAAGATTTTCATTAATGAAAATGAATAGTATTAACCTTTAATTTTGTTGTTATGGCAAATATTATGTCTTTAAAAAGTCTTAGAAACAAGACTTCCCGAAATGGTTTCGACCTTTCGTTCAAGAAAAATTTCACTGCTAAAGCAGGTGAGCTTCTTCCCGTTATGGTAAAAGAGGTACTTCCTGGCGATAGCTTTAAAATTAACCTTAAGTCCTTTACTCGTACACAACCCATTAATACGGCTGCATTTGCCCGTATTCGTGAGTATTACGATTTCTATTTTGTGCCTTATGATTTGCTTTGGAACAAGGCGAATACGGCATTGACGCAAATGTATGATAATCCGCAGCATTCTGTATCTTTGGACCCTACTAAAAATTTTGGTTTAGAGGGTATTATGCCATCTGTTACATCTAAAGGTATTGTTGATTATTTATCTCTTCTTTTAGATAGTTCTAAACGTTTTAACTATTTTGGTTATAATCGTGCATTTTGTTCGGTTAAGTTGTTGGAATATCTTGGTTATGGAAATTATTATTCTTATTTGGATGGTAATAATACTTGGTCTACGAAACCTCAAATGAATAATCTAACTTTCAATATTTTCGGACTTCTTGCCTATCAAAAGATATATGCTGATTATTACCGTGATAGTCAATGGGAACGTATTAGCCCCTCTACTTTTAATGTTGATTATATGGATGGTACTACTAATATGTCTATAGATGGCTCTTTGAGTGCTTCTGCTGTCGTTGATAATTATAATTTGTTTGATTTGCGTTACTGCAATTGGCAAAAAGATTTGTTTCATGGTGTTGTGCCGCATCAACAATATGGTGATTTGTCGGGTGTTTCTATTGGTAAAATTCCGCCCGATGATGAGTCCGGTTTTACTATTCTCGCGCTTCGTCAAGCGGAGTTTTTACAGAAATGGAAAGAAATTACACAATCCGGTAACAAGGATTATAAAGACCAGATAGAAAAACACTGGGGTGTTTCTGTAGGTGATGGTTTTTCTGAACTTTGTACTTATCTTGGCGGTATTAGTTCGAGCCTTGATATTAACGAGGTTGTAAATACCAATATTACAGGTGAAAACGGTGCTGATATTGCAGGTAAAGGTACAGGTGTTTCGAATGGTGTGATTAACTTTAATTCTGGTGGTAAATATGGTCTTATTGTGTGCATTTATCATTGTTTGCCTTTGCTTGATTATACGGCTACTTTGCTGAATAGTGCATTTACTAAGGTTCGTGTTACTGATTATGCTATTCCTGAATTTGACCGTGTTGGTATGGAGTTAGTTTCTTTGGCGAAGATGATTAACCCGGATGCTGATTCTTTTTCGTCTTTTAAAGATGCTGCTATCGGTTATGCTCCTCGGTATATTGATTATAAAACCTCTGTCGATTGTTCTATCGGTGGTTTTTCTGATACCCTTAAAAATTGGGTCATTTCTTATAATGAAACCTCTATTTTAAATCAACTTGGTTCGAAAGACCCCGTTAATCAGCCCTCCCCGACTGCTGCACCTATGAACTATACATTCTTTAAGGTAAACCCTAATTGTTTAAATCCCTTGTTTGCTGTTGAGGTAAATGATGAGGTTGATACAGACCAATTTTTGTGTAGTTCATTCTTTGATATTAAGGTAGTCCGCAATCTTGATACGGATGGCTTGCCTTATTAGTGTATAAAATTGTACATATTTACTAATTTATAAAGATATTTTACTATGTGGTGTGCAAAAAGACGTTTAGAACCTTATCAAGAACTTGTAAACCCTTATTTGGTTTCTTCTGCGGAGTTGTCGCAAAGTGAGTTTATAGAAAAAAGTCCTGCGGATGAGTTTTGTATTGATAGATTAGAAGTTGACGGTGTGGAAACCGTTGTTCTTACTTCGGATATTTATATGTTGTTCAATCAGCAACGATTAGACCGTATGGGTAAAGACCGCTTACTATCTTATTTTGAGAACCTTTCAGTGAATGAACCTAAAATGCGTGAATTGCGTTCTAAGCTGAGTGACGACCAATTGTGCAGTTTTGTGAAATCACGGTTTATACAGTCACCCTCTGAGCTGATGGCATGGTCGCAGTATCTGATGAGTTCGCAGGATGAGATGATAGCGGCTGCCGCTGCCGAACAGCAGACCGACCAACCTGCCTCGTATCAGGTAGACCCGACTCAAGAACCCTAAAATATATTTTTTTCCTTTTCTTTCGAGACGTGCAAAAAAGCAATGCAGGGAAAAAATATACGTTTGGCGTTCTGTAGTAAAAATTGTTAAATGTGCGTGTGCGTTTACGCGCGCGTATATTTAACGATTTTTGGTACAGGTTGATAAACGGATATTTTAGCCCTACTTTATCTTTGCACATCTTGAGAGATAAGGAAAAATTTATAACTCGTGAGCTCGGGAGAGCGAACACCGCTCTGTCATCTCGGATGACGCCGGAATGCATAGCGTAACGGAGTGAAGCGCGTTAGGGATAGGAGCGAGTATGCCCGTAGGGCATTTGTTTGAGCGGATAGCCCGACCCTTTAGGGTAACGCCCAAATAAAAATAAAAATCAAAAATCTTATGTTAAACGAAAAAATTATACAATTATGGGAGCTGCTGCAACTGTTGCCGGTATTGGTGCCGGTGCTTCTCTTATTGGCGGCATGGGTTCTACTGCCGCTCAAAATGCCGCAAATAAAGAGATTGCGCAAATGAACAACGCGTTCAATGAAAAAATGTTTGACAAACAGGTCGCTTACAATAAGGAAATGTATCAGCAACAACTTGGTGACCAATGGAAATTTTATAATGATGCAAAGGAAAATTCTTGGAAATTTTATAATGACCAGAAAGAATATAATTCGGCTTCTGCCCAACGTGAACGCCTTGAAGCTGCCGGACTTAATCCCTATTTAATGATGAGTGGCGGCTCTGCTGGCGTTGCGCAAAGCGGTTCTGTCCCCTCTGGCGGTGCTCCATCCGGACAAGGTGTCACGCCGCCTACTGCTACCCCCTACTCTGCTGACTATTCCGGTATTACTTCCGGACTTGGCCGCGCTATTGACGTGCTGGCCTCTATGCCCGACCGCAAGGTAAAGGAAGCACAAGCGGATAACCTGCGTATCGAGGGTAAATACATTGCCGGAAAAGCTATGGCGCAAATACTTCAAATGAGGACGGAAGCCAAAACGAAAGAAGCCCGCTTAGCTTTGGATAAGCTTATAGCTGATTTCGATAATAATCTGAAAGTGTCTAACATGGCAGTAAATGAACAGAATATTGCGGAAAGTAAAGCCCGTACACAATTGTCGGTTACTGAAAATCTCATGCGCCAGCAAGAGCTATCTTTCTTGCCGCAGGCTCAAAAACTCCAGCTTGCACAAGATGCTGCGGATATTGCGTTTCGGTACTCGCAAAAGAATTTGACGGATAAGCAAGCACGGCACGAAATTGAGAAGCTTGCTGAAACTGTAGCCCGTACAGGTCTTACTAACCAACAGTATTGGACTGAACAGGCTAATACTGTAAACGCTCAATTGGAGAATACACATAGGCAGACTGAAAATCAATTCCAATCGGAAACTTATAAATCGCGTGTCAAGTCTATTAAAGTTGCCTTGCAAAAGGCTATGAATGAAGATTTGCCTTGGGATTTGAAATCTATGTTTACGCGTCCTGCTCGTAATTATGATGTTTTTGCAGAATAATTATTTATATTTGTATTATCATTTAAAAATATTGTAATTATGGCTAATTTTCCTATTTTGTCACTTATTCTATTTGTGATTGTTTGTTATGTGCTTATTTCTGTAGGTAGATACTTTAATCGTAAAAAGTGAAACCTACGTCATTTTCCTGAAAGGCGACCGATTAATGATTTCGGTCGTCTTCTTTCTTGTCCTATTATACGAAAAATGACAGGCCTATGAATTACTCAATAAAATGGTGTCCTATCCCCTTTCATGACCTTATGGAGATATTCGATTTCCTACAACACCTATCCGTTGTGCGGTTATATCAGTTTGACGGTGCGGACATTCTTCTGAATGGTCGGCCTATTCTTCATCTCATGGTCTATTATGACGGTTTTTACCGGATAACTTATAAGACCTTACGCTTATAATGTATTATTATGTTAAATACAATATCACATTTATGAAAGTATACTAAACATTCTATTGATATTACACCATAAACATAGGAAATGGGATATGTAATAGTATAACCATGAAAAGATAAAAAATAAGTGGACTCCACTAAAACTAATTCAGCATTTAGCGGTAGCCCACATCCTTACCTAGACAGATTAAAATTATCATTTCAATTAGGCCGCCCATAGATAACCAGCAATGGTGTATCAGAATGGAAAATCATTTTTCTGGCAATTCCTGGATTAAACAAACGAGAAAATATATTTCGCTTATATGATGTCAATGTAATAATATCTATGTGATTAGTTTTAATATATTCATCCAAACTATTAAGGAAATCATCATTCTTCACTACATCATAATGAATTTCCAATTGCGGATACTGTTTTTGGAAATACTCTTTAATGCCACCCAACTTTATCTCATTCCAAGTGTCTTTTACATCAGCTAAGTGTATTAAAGAAACTGAGAAACAAAATGGCTTTAAACTATTGATTAATGAATCAAAAGCTATCAAGTCGCGCTGGTCAAAATTCGTAATAAATGCAATACGTTTCACAGCGTTAAATTCTTTGAACGGTGTATTCTCCGGAATGGCTAAAACCGGTACGCGACTACGCTCGATAACTTCAGCGGTTACACTACCAATCAAATCAATATCTTTCTGATTCTTACCACGTGTTCCCATGATGATAATTCTCGGACGATTTTCTTTAGAATAGCGTAATATCTCTTCTTCTGGAATGCCTTCTCTCAATACGCAAGTGTATTTTATATCAGGAAACTCTCCGGATGTAACTTTAGCTTTTACTTTATCGGACAAAGCATTCAAATCCGAATGTACTTTCTGCAATATATTCCGGACATTCTCTTCATCACTCAACTGATAGTTAAAAACATCACCGTATGGCAATGAAGTCGCATAGATAGGTGTAAAATATACATGAAGCAAAACTACTTCAGCATCTATGTTTTTTGCAAAATTAAAACCGAACTCACATGCTTTCAATGAATAACTTGAAAAATCGACAGGAATCAAGACCTTATTACTGCCTTTCTCTATTTGGGGCATCTTCTCTCCCACTACTTCTTCGGACAACCATGCCGAGCTTTCCGTAATTTTCAAAGCATGCGGTAAGTCGCTTTCTTTTATACGAACACGCACACCGGAAGATACAACCGGCTGTATTTGATTTACATTATGAATGTAAGTCTCAATACCTTCATTTTCGAGAACATTCTTTAGTATTTGTGCCTTAGCATACGTAAGAATCGCTAATGTTACTAATTTATCTTCCATAAGTCGTCTATTATATTTATTTACAAAACAAACAAGAAATCCCAATTGTTTCTCAGCAATTGGGATCCTTCTTTACTTTCTTTTCTTAAGCCTGAACAGGTTCAGCAGTTTCACCTGCCATTTCATCTAAAATTTTTAAAGCCCGATCAAGAACGGTAGTATCATCAATCATTACTAAACCGCCATCCGGACCGGGTTCTAAGTGAATTCCAACACTTTTACCCTCCTTAAAGTTATGACCGCCAAAGAAATTTCTTACAGTGTCAACATTAAGTCCAAGTTCATCGGCTATTCTATGCATACTACCACTAGGTAATGAGTCTTTAATCTTACGGAGTTCATTAAATGTTATCGTTCTCATATTCATAAATTTAATGGTTAATACTTTGTTATTTCTTTATCACGCTATAAACTTAAGGAAAAAAAAAGATAAAACAAACTATTTATCTGTATTTTTCCATTATATGTTTAACATTCTCATAAATACAAAAAGAACCCGTATGAAGTAAAAGGAAATAGTTTCCTTTATTTCATACGGGCTTCTATATTTAGCAATGGATACTCTTAAATCACTTCTATCGCAGAAGCAGGAATCCACCCTACCTTACCATCTTCCAAGCGAATCTCTTTCCATTCGCGCATGGAATTATCTTTAATTTCAATTTTATGCCCTTCATGCAGAACGAATAAACCAGTACCACTTTCACTAGGAGTACTCCGTACTGTAACACTGGGAGACAAGACTATTGCATCATTCCTATCCAGTAATTCACTTTTCTGCTCCGAAGCAAAAATATTACTTAGTACAGTAAATACCAAAAATAGAATTCCCGCTATAAACCCGCTTTTTTTCCAGATAATCTGTTTGGAAAAAAAGAATAGGGAAAACGAGATAAGCAAAAGAATAAAAAACACAATACCTAATTTAGCCCAAGCATCTACACTTAAACAATTTGTCAATGACTTAACCCAAGCTACAAAAAATATATCAGGTACAGAAACTACCTTATCTATCGTCTTGGAACGTGCTATTTCCAAATTAGCGCGAATATCTGCATTACCCGGTTGCAATAACAAAGCGCGTTCATAATTTAAAATTGCCTTTGCTATATCGTCTGCTTTATAATAGCTATTACCCAAATTATAATAAACTTCAGCGGCTTCACCTTTTTTCAATAAGCTCTCGTATATTTGAATGGCAGAAGCATAATCATTACGCATATATGCACTGTCACCTTGTGCTTTCGTAACATTGTCAGCTGATTTAGTTGCAGAAAATTCCGTATGCGAACCTATAGACACAGAATCTTTGGCAGAAGCCGAAGTATCTGCCGTTCCTTGCGCCCAAACAGCTAATCCTATCAGTAGACCAAATACTAAGGATATTACTTTCTTCATCATTATACATCCTCCCAATTTAATGTTTTATAGAGTTTTCCATTTTACTGATAACTTCCAAAGAATCTGAATAAACTTTATCCATAGCCTGATTATCATCTCCGGGAGCAAAACGGGCAAACTCACAATTGTTCAATGCATCAAGGAAATCTTTTATCAGTGCATCATCAACACCGTAATTGCGAAGCTCTCCCTCGACATTATCTTTAGATAAACGTGAAACCGGAATACTCAATTTATCGCTAATATATCCCCACAATGCTTTCAATACTTCATCATAAAATGCATCTTTCTTGTTATCTGCCAACAATTTCCCCGCTAACTTCATACGTTTCACAGCAACCTTATTTGCTTTCTTCGTACGCATTTTAGCAACATTGGCATTGGCTGCAATCTGTTTACGATAAACAATGAAGAACAGGACGAATGCAATGCCGGGCACTATGTAAAACAGCCAATAAGCCAAAGAACCGAAGAAGAAATCTCCTTTTTGGGAAAGAGTTACGTTATTCTGCTTGATATAACGTATGTCCTCATTCAAAACTTTCAAATCTTCTTTATTAGTAAAATTGGCAATAGTCTGAGCTGCATTACCACTTCCCTTTTCTACATGGAGTTCGTATTCCTCGGTCGTTAAAGTCTTGTATGTACGAGATTTAATATCGAAATAGCTGAACTTTACAGCAGGAATCTTATATGTTCCCGCATTACGGGGAATGGCAAGATACTCAATCACTTGACTGCCGGAGAGTCCGGCATTTGTCAAACGGAACTTATTATCAACCTTCGGGTCATAGACTTCAAAGTCTTCTGGGAATTTAACTTCCGGAGTAGAGATTAATTTCAGATTACCCGTACCCGAAATAACAAGCCTCACAGTAACAGCATCGTTTGTCTTAACATTCGTACTATTTATAGAAGAAGAAATACTGAATTCTCCCACTCCTCCGGAAAATCCCGAAGGCTTACCATCCGGTAAAGCTTTTACATCAACAACCAATTTAGGGGTCATTAATGTCTTCTTCACTTCTACGTAATTAGAACCTCCATTGAAGAAAGCTTCGAAAGGATCGTCCACATGAGTAACCTTGGCTATAGATGCATCAAAACGTGCCGCATCAATCGTTATTTTTCCCGGTTGTTGCGGAAATAATACAAATTGGCGGTATACGGTCATCTGATAGTTTCTTCCTTTATAGTGTTCAAGACTCCATTTACGGTCATTAGGCAATTCGACTTCCTGAGAATGAAACCCTTTAAAATCGGGAAGTTTCACGTTGTCAAAACCTCTCAAATCTACTAAAGTATATATCTTATATGTTAACAAGAGAGCCTCTTGCTCATACAGGTTCGTCTTATTGGCAGTAGCTGTAATAAACAAATCGTTATTCGATACTGATGTTCCTGATGAAGCACGGCTTGCAGAACCACTTTGTCTTCCACTATTTCCGGAAGCCCCTCCATTTGTTCTATCAGCAGGAAGAACTTTTACGTGCACAGAATTGGAAACCATCTGATTGCCCTCTGCCGTTATAGTAGCCCCGGGTATAGTAAAACTACCTTCAGCCGTAGCCATCAATATATAAGTAAATGTGATGCTACTTGTAGAGGTTGTCTGCCCATTGATAACTTGCACATTCTTCTGTTGTGAACGACTGGGACCCATCAGTACATCAAAACCTTTTATAGAAGGAGCCCGGAAATCTCTCACTTTCAGTGTGGTCACTGTATATGACAGCCTGAATTGATCACCTACTGCCACGACATCAGGTGCAGATGCAGTAAACGAAACCTTGCTATCTGCAAAAGCACGCAAACTGACTATCATCAGCACCATCCATAAGACAATTATTTTTCTCATATATTATTTCCTGTTATATTTATTACCAATCTTTTTCCAAACGACCACCTTGAATAACCTGCTGTTTCTTTACTTTATCCTGCACATCTTTTTCATCTTGCATCACAGAATTTAAAAGCTGCTCAGCATTCTCTTTAGACATCTCACTGTCCTTTTTCTGTGGTTGCGGCGGTTGTTGTTGGTCTTTATTCTGCTGTTGATCTTTATTTTGGTCCTTTTTATCCTCCTGCTGGTCCTGTTGCTGCTGTTTATTCTGGTCCTGGTTTTGCTGATTCTGCTGCTGGTCTTTCAGCATCTTTTGCGCCAAAGCCAAATTATAACGTGTTTCATCATCTTTCGGGTTATTACGTAATGACTGCTTATATGCTTCTACCGCTTTGCCATAATCTTTCTGTGATTGAAAAATCACCCCCATATTATGATAGATTTGCGCTAAATCATTCTTGTCCTTTTCTATCTTGGTAGCGGCAACATATTGTTCCATAGCCTCTTGCTGTTTATTCTGCTGAGCCAATGTATTTCCCAAATTAAACATAGAGACTGTAGACTGAGGATTCGTCTCCAAAGCTTTACGATAATTTACCTCCGCATCCACATACACGCTATCTTTAAAAAAACGGTTCCCTTTACGGATAAAATCACGTTCGGCTTTCTGAGCCGAAGCTGTAGCTGCCATTAACAGCAATAAAAAAAAGCTTATATATTTTTTCTGTAACATACGCATCATTTCTTATTGGAAAACAAATGAATATTACGGAACAGAGGATTCTTGCGTTCCAATACCAGCATTTCTGCCAATAAAAGCAACAGAATAATCCATGCCACAGCCTGGAACTGCTCATTAAACTCTGTGTATACCTGTGTTTCCACATCAGCTTTCGCCATTTTATTAATTTCCCGGCTAATCGCCTTTTGAGCACCATTTGTATTATCTACACGCACATAGATACCATTGCCCGCCTTAGCTATCTCCTGACACATCTGTTCGTTCAAACGGGTTACAATCACGTTCCCGTCACGGTCGCGACGATAATCATTTGTCCCTTCTGCCGGGATGGGAGCTCCCTCAGGCATACCTACGCCAAGAACATTCACCTGAATACCTTTTTCTGCGGCATCTTTAGCAGCTTCCACTGCACCACCTTCATGATTTTCACCATCAGTAATGACAATCACTGCACGCCCTACCCCCTCTTGCGGAGTAAAACTACGGGAGGCCAAATTAATGGCTGCTCCAATTGCTGTACCTTGTTTGGAAATCAATGAAGGATCTATAGACTCCAAAAACATCTTGGCTGATATATAATCGCTTGTAATAGGAAGCTGTGTAAATGCATCACCTGCAAAAACAATCATACCTACTTTATCATTCTCCATTTTATCCACCAACTGCGCAACAAGTCTCTTTGCCTTCTGCAAACGACTGGGCTGTACATCTTGTGCCAGCATCGAATTGGAAATATCCAATGCAATCATCACTTCAACTCCCTGACGCTTCACTGTTTCCAGTTTAGAACCAAACTGTGGACGCGCCAACAATACAGAAAACAGACCGATAGCAACAAATACCATCCAAAACTTCACATCCGGACGATATTTGGATACGTCCGGCATCAACTGTGCCATCAGTTCCGGATCACCGAATTTACGGATATTCTTCCGTCTCCGATAATTGGAATACAAGTAGAAGGCTGCTAACAAGGGCAACAACAGCAACAAGTACAAATATGCAGGTTCTTCAAATCGAAACATTTCTTTATTTATTATTTTTACGATTTACTATTTACTAAACTTGTACAAGATACAATATCCTGAGAAAAAGGATGCGTATACTACGGTATCTTCTTCAATATTGAATTACGTAACAGAACTTCCAACAGCACACATAAGAAAGCTGCCAGAGCAAACCAGCGATACTCTTCCTGGCGCTTGCTGTATTCTTTTACGTTCAGTTTCGTTTTCTCCAGCTTATCTATTTCCTCGTATACCTCTTTCAACTTCGAATTGCTCGTAGCGCGAAAGTAATTACCATCCGTTGTTCCGGCAATTTGTGTCAGGGTCTTTTCGTCAATCTCAACCGGCATATTGACATACTGCACAGTTCCACCTACCGGATAAGGATATGGAGCCATACCGTTAGTACCTACACCGATAGTATAAACACGGATACCGAAACTTTTAGCTATCTCGGCAGCCGTCAACGGAGAAATATCTCCTCTATTATTCGTGCCGTCTGTTAAAAGAATAATCACTTTCGATTTGGCTTTGCTGTCTTTCAGCCGGGTAACCGCATTGGCAATACCCATACCCACTGCCGTACCATCCTCAATAAGACCACATTTTACGTCCTTTATCAAATTTAAAAGCACGGCATGATCTACCGTCAACGGACATTGCGTAAAACTTTCTCCGGCGAATAGCGTGATGCCGACATTGTCATTCGGACGGCCATTGATAAACTCTGCCGCCACATCCTTGGCCGCTTCCAGGCGATTCGGCTTCAAATCTTCAGCCAACATACTGGTGGAAACGTCTATGGCAAGCATTATATCAATACCCTCTATTTCACTATTCTGCCAGCTATCAGTAGTTTGCGGCCTGGCTAAAACGATAATAATCAAGGTTAAAGCTATTATCCTCAATACAAACGGTGCATGCAGCAAGTAATTCTTATAGCTCTTGGGAGCATGCGCATATACACGAGCGTCTGAAATTTGAAGCGTGGCTTCACTATTCTTTCGCCTCATGATATACCATACTATATAAGGTATAAGCAACAGCAGCAAAAATAAATATTCAATATTGGCAAAAACCATGATATTTACAATTTTACAAATTATGATTTATGATTGAAGCGTATCTCCCTGCTTTTACTCTTAGGCAAAATAGTTATACAGCTCCAAACCTATATATATCAGTGAACCGGCAAGTGCTGCCGTTAAAGCAACGATACCTGCACCAAGCAGTATCTTGGTACGCAAGGAACGTTTTTCAATGATAGTAATTTCAGTAGGCTGCGGCTTGGCATTTTCATCTTCTTTTTCCTTTGTTTCATTGATAAAGTCAATCGCATTAATCAAATTTGCGTCATTCTCATTCATCAGTGGATTATGTTTGGCAAACTTCACTAAATCCGCGGTTTGGAACAGGATACGCAAATCCGATATTGCATTTTTATCATTCATTTCCAATAGTTTATCAATGATTTCAGAGGAAGTCATTTCTAATGCATTGAAACCGAAACGGTCTTTTATATAAGTACGAATAGCATCTGTCAATTCTGTATAATACTCCTTCGATTGTCCTTTCTGCCATACTTTCTCACCTTTGATGCGTTCTATTTCCTGCATAGCCAACTGATGCGGAGGCAGTTTCGGTTCTACCTTCACCTTGCGAATTATCGGTTTGTTATCGCGAATACGTTTCACAAGATAGATAAGCAGCAACAGGAATGGCACAAACAATACAGCACAAGTGATAGACATATACCAGTCTTCCCATGCAAAAGGTGCTTTCATTACGGGTTTAGGACCAAAAAACTGATCGGGATGCAACGTATCTACCGGCATGGAATACACTTTCAATGCCAAAGCTTTGGAGCGATATGCCTTATTATCAACAAGCACCTCCATTGGGGGCAAATAATATAATGCCGAGTCAAAGGAAGTTACGGTGTACTCCTGAGTTATCAACGAGCGCCTGCCGTCATTCAGCATCTGTGTATCGGGCTTGGCTATATCAACAATTTCCACTCCACGCACCAAAGTATCAGTATAGGCAGGAAGAATAGCACGCTTATCAGTGTCCAATGAAACCTGAAGCTTAATCTTGGCCTGCTCCCCGATAAGGATTTGCAAGGAATCAATTGTAGCATCCACTGTCACCGACTGGGCTATTATCCTACCCGTCAATGCTGTCAACAGCGTTATCAGAAATAAATATCTTTTCATTCTCCGATTAGTTTCTTTTCGCAAATAAATTCATCAATGCTTTCACATAATCCTGGTCCGTACGTACTGACACATTATCTACATTGCTCTTAGTAAATGTATCATTCAGTTCCGTCTGCTTATTCACCCACCAGTCACGATGAGCACGCCGTACGGCACGCGAAGAAGTATCAATCCATTGTTCGTGACCCGTTTCCGCATCTTTTATTTTCATCAGCCCCACAGCAGGCAACTCCTCTACACGGCGGTCGTATACCTGAATAGCCACAACATCATGCTTCCGATTGGCAATAGTCATGGCATTTTTAAAACTCTCCTGGTCGATGAAGTCCGATAAGACAAAAGCCGTACAACGACGCTTCATAACATTCGTAAGATACTCCAAGCCGAGACGGATATTGGTCCGGCGACTTTCCGGACGGAAATCAAGCAATTCGCGAATGATATATAGTATATGTTTACGTCCCTTCTTGGGTGGAATAAACTTTTCTATCCGGTCTGAAAAAAAGATGACACCGATTTTATCATTATTTTGAATGGCGGAAAAAGCCAATGTTGCAGCTATTTCCGTCACCATATCTTTCTTCATCTGCTTCACAGTACCGAACTCCAGACTACCGGAAACATCTACCAGCAACATTACAGTCAGTTCACGTTCTTCTTCAAACACCTTCACAAAGGGTTTATGAAAACGAGCCGTTACATTCCAGTCTATGTCGCGTATATCGTCACCAAACTGATATTCACGCACTTCGGAAAAAGCCATACCTCTACCTTTGAAAGCCGAATGATACTGGCCCGCAAAAATATTATTGGACAATCCGCGCGTCTTTATCTCAATCTGACGGACTTTTTTTAATAAATCAGTTGTTTCCATTCAGTAATACATAAATAGTAAACAAATTGTTTACATTAGGGCACTTCAACCTTATTCAATATTTTGCTGACGATTTCATCCGAAGTCATATTGCTTGCTTCAGCTTCATAAGTCAGGCCGATGCGGTGGCGCAATACATCATGTGCCACTGCGCGCACATCTTCCGGGATAACATAGCCACGGCGTTTAATGAAAGCATAACTGCGTGCCGCCAATGCCAGATTGATAGATGCACGAGGCGAACCGCCGAATCCGATCATATCCTTCAGTTCTTTCAAATCATACTTCTCCGGATAACGGGTTGCAAATACAATATCGACAATATATTTTTCAATCTTTTCATCCAGATATACCTGACGTACGACCTTACGCGCTTCGATAATCTCGTCTGCTTTCAGAATAGGCTTTACATTCAGTCTTTCTCCGTTTATATTCTGGCGTATAATTAATTTTTCTTCTTCCAGTTTAGGATAGTCGATAACTACCTTCAGCATGAAACGGTCTACCTGCGCTTCAGGTAACGGATACGTACCCTCTTGTTCGATAGGATTCTGAGTTGCAAGCACCAAAAAAGGTTCAGGCAGTCTGAATGTTTCCTTACCTATGGTAACCTGGCGTTCCTGCATAGCTTCCAATAAAGCACTTTGCACCTTGGCCGGAGCACGGTTAATTTCATCGGCCAATACAAAATTAGCAAATACAGGTCCTTTCTTTACCTGAAAAGTTTCATCTTTCTGGCTGTAAACCATCGTACCGATAACGTCCGCCGGCAACAAGTCAGGTGTAAACTGAATACGGCTATATTGTGCATCAATCAATGAAGCCAGTGTTTTGATAGCCAATGTTTTTGCCAAACCGGGCACACCTTCCAACAACACATGTCCGTCAGATAACAAACCGATTAACAACGACTCTACCAGGTGCTTTTGTCCTACAATAACCTGGTCCATGCCCGTAGTAAGATTGGTAACGAAAGCACTTTGTCTTTCAATCCGCTCGTTCAATTCGCGGATATCAATTGTTTCAGCCATAAATCAATGTATTTTAATGTTTAATTTTTCGTTTTCGCCCGGCCATACACCGGTAATTATAATTCGCTTCCAAAAGTACGGGAATAAATTAACCATAGCAACTAATTTTTATTAAAAAACAATGTGAAACCTTTAGATTAAACTACTTTCATAGAGTTTAGAGCCTGTTTAATTTTGTTCAGCATTCTTTTCAAGAGTTCTTCTTTGAAAATATTTTTCTGTTTTTACTAAGAGCATAGCAGGCTATGTAACGGATAAAAAGAGGAAAACAGACCGGGAAGAAACTCAAAAGGAACTGAAAAAATACTTCTTCAAGAATTTTTAAACAAGCTCTGAGTATTTAACAAAAAAGAAGCAGTATCTTTTTACTGCTTCTTCACTAATTTAGGTATCTTTATTGTTGTGCCCGCAGGTACATTATCCGGTTTTTTGATAACGTCCGGATTATGTTTTACTATATATGGATATAACGCTTTAGTTCCATAAAAACGAAGAGCCACTCTGGTCAATGTCTCACCCGGCTTTATCGTGTATGTCGCCTGTGTTCCTGCAATGGTATAATTGGTAGAATCGGGTACATATTCAACTTTCTTCTGCTTTTTCGGCTGGGAGGCAGATGTAGCGGCTACTACAGTCTGTTTGACGGCAACTGGTGCTTCCTGCTGTTTTATTACAGGCTCAGCAATCAGCTTCTTCGACACAGTATCTTTTACGGCAATCGCCACACTATCCTTAGCACCGACACTATCCATTAAAACCGTATTACCTGCCGCATTGCCAGCTTCATTGCCAGCGGTTTCCTCCACAGGCGGTTCAGCCGATAATCCGTCAAACCAATCAGGATAATACAAATAAGCGACGGTTCCTGCACATAGCAATACCACAAGAGCCACGATGGCAATGAAGTATTTCATTGCGGAAGATTCAGCTGGACCGGCAGTTTTGATAACCTCCACCCTCTCTTCATAAACTTCGTCCGAAGCCACAGTCTCCACAGGAACAACGGCTTCTTCTACAGGTTCCGGTTCGACAGGACTATCGGTTTTCTCCGCAATCTCCGGTGTCTCAACCGCACTACCGGCAACCACTTCCGGCACAACATCTTCCACTTTCTGCTCCGTATCTTCATCTTCCTCACTGTCACTATCTACAGGGGTATCTTCTAAAACAGTACCTTCATTGAGCACTACTGTTTCAAAATGCGCAAACGGCTTATTGATAATATCTTTCAAAGCAGGCTCCGGAGTAAATGAAACTTTGGTATGGCCTTGTATCTCAAAGCGTTCCCCTGTATTGACATTTACACTCTCCCGCCTTTCCACATCAATCAGTTTAAAAGCGCCCAGACCTTTAATCTTCACATACTTGTCTTTTTCCAACGCTTCTTCAATCAGTTGAAAAAACTCTTTCACAAAACTATCGGCATTCTTCTTGCTCATGCCATGCTTCTCAGCCAGCAAATCAATCAGATCCTGTATGTTTAGTTTTTCATTCATAATATGGAAGATTTAAAAAGAAAGATTACTTAAACTTATCCTTTAGCAAGGTACTGGGTTTATATGTCAGCACCAGTTTAGGCGGAACCAGCATACGCTGTTTGGTTGTTGGATTTACGGATATACGTTCCGCTTTCTTTTTCACTTCGAATGTTCCAAAACCTTGTATGGAAATCATATTCCCTTCTTCCAGTTGCCGCGTCATATCCGACAGTAAAGAAGTAACCAACTCCGAAGTATCCTTCAAAGTATACCCTAACCTGCGTGACAATTCCGAAGTAAATTCTTTGTTATTCAAAATCCAAGCTTTAAAATTGTGAACTACTGTGCTATATTAGCAAATCTTCCCCACATACACAAGAAGTACGAAAGGAAATATTTAAATAATCCGTCCAAAAAGGTCGAAATCATCGGAATTTATTATCTCTACCTGATAAAAGCCGCCAATCTCCAACGGTTCATCACCACATTCAATCAGCACTTCCGGGTCTACTTCGGGAGAATCGAACTCCGTACGTCCGATATAGTAATCACCTTCCAGACGGTCGATTATTACTCTCATCTGCCTGCCTACCTTTGCTGCGCTCAGTTCGGCAGAAATACCTTGCTGGATGGACATCAATTCATCCAACCGGGCTTGCTTTACTTCTTGAGGAATGCTGTCTTCGTAATGGGCAGCGGCATACGTACCTTCCTCCTCGGAATATGCAAATGCCCCCATTCTGTCGAAGCGCACCTTACGGACAAACTTTTTCAGCTCTTCAAAGTCAGCTTCCGTTTCTCCTGGATGCCCCACCATAAGCGTAGTACGCAAATGAATTCCCGGCACTTCTTCCCGAAACTTTTCTATCAACCGATAAGTATCCTCTTTAGTAACATGACGGCGCATTTTCTCCAACATATTATCACTGATATGCTGCAAGGCAATATCCATATATTTACATACATTGGGACGCTCGCGCATTACGCGGAATAAATCCATCGGGAAATGAGCCGGATAAGCATAATGCAAACGTATCCATTCCACACCTGGAATTTCTGAGATTTTTTCAATTAATTGGGGCAACATCTGCCTCTTATATAAATCTACGCCATAATAGGTCAATTCCTGCGCAATAACCTGAAACTCTTTCACTCCGCGGGCCACAAGATACTTCACCTCGTCCAGGATTTCTTCCATAGGACGCGACACATGCCGGCCTGTAATAATAGGAATGGCACAATAAGAGCATTTGCGGTCGCATCCTTCCGATATTTTCAGATAGGCATAATGCTGGGGAGTGGTCAGTGTACGCTCTATGTGCAGTTCCTCATGGTATGCCTTACCCAAATCCTGCAGCAACTCTTTCCAATTGAACTTGCCGTAAAACTTATCCACCTGAGGAATCTCAATCGCCAGTTCCTTCAGGTAACGTTCCGAAAGGCAACCCATGACATAGAGTTTCTCCAGTTCGCCTTCTTCCTTAGCCTGCGCAAATTCAAGAATCATATTGATAGACTCCTCTTTTGCATCGCCGATGAAACCGCAGGTATTAATTACGGCAATCTCTCCTTTCGGACGCTCGGCATCATGTGTTACATGAAAGCCCGCTTCCTCCAGCTGGCGCATCAAATGCTCCGAGTCCACTAAATTTTTAGAGCAGCCTAATGTTATGATATCAATGGTTTTCCGTTTCATGCATTCCCTCCGAACAACGAATCGACAAACTCTTTTTTACGGAACACCTGCAAGTCCTCTATACCTTCTCCCAGACCGATGTACTTTACCGGAATCTTAAACTGATCGGAGATTCCGATTACAACACCGCCTTTAGCCGTTCCGTCCAACTTGGTTACAGCCATTGCCGTAACCTCCGTTGCCAAAGTAAACTGCTTGGCCTGCTCAAATGCGTTCTGTCCGGTGGAACCGTCCAAAACAAGCAGTACCTCATTCGGAGCATCCGGCACAACCTTCTTCATTACATTCTTAATTTTGGTCAGTTCGTTCATCAGACCCACTTTATTATGCAGACGTCCGGCCGTATCTATAATCACCACATCGGCATTATTGGCTACCGCTGAACTCAAAGTATCAAATGCCACAGAAGCAGGGTCAGCACCCATTTTCTGTTTAATGACGGGAACCCCCACACGTTCTCCCCAGATAACCAGCTGCTCCACCGCCGCTGCACGGAAAGTATCGGCAGCACCCAGATAAACGGATTTGCCGGCTTTCTTAAACTGATAAGCCAGTTTGCCTATAGTCGTGGTTTTTCCTACACCATTCACTCCCACTACCATAATCACGTATGGCTTCTTCGCAACAGGAGTTTCAAAGTCGTCCACATCATCCGAGTTGTTCTCTGTGAGCAAAGCAGCGATTTCATCGCGCAGAATCACATTCAGCTCTTTCGCATTCATATATTTCTCGTCTGCGGCACGCTTCTCGATACGTTCTATAATCTTCAACGTAGTTTCTACGCCCACATCCGAAGTAATCAACACCTCTTCCAGATTATCCAGCACCTCATCATCCACTTTCGATTTACCGGCTATAGCACGGGCAATCTTCCCGAACACACTCTCTTTTGTTTTAGATAATCCTTTATCTAATGTTTCCTTCTTTTCTTTTGAGAAAAAACTAAAAAATCCCATAGTCTACTTTTTTGTACAATACATTATGCCACAAAGATATAACAAAATTAACAAATAATAAAAGCCGAAACGATTTAATAGCAAAAAAAATCCCCCCGCCGATATATCGGCGAGAGGAGCTTTATAAGTAATCAGCGCCTTACAGCAACTGCATTTATCTTATTTCTTGAAAAAGTCCTGTACTTTTTCGTTAGGAACCATTTGCTCATCGAAGATGTAAGCACCGGTCTTCGGAGACTTAACCATCTTGATAACCTTCGTATAAGCACGACCTTCCTTAGAACCATCGTGCAAACTTGCTACTGTTTTCTTTGCCATGGGTTATACTATTATTATTTAATTTCCTTGTGTACTGTTACTCTCTTCAGAATCGGGTTGTATTTCTTCAACTCCAATCTCTCGGTAGTGTTCTTTCTGTTCTTCGTTGTAATATAACGAGAAGTTCCCGGCATACCGCTATCCTTGTGTTCTGTGCATTCCAGAATCACCTGTACTCTGTTACCTTTTGCTTTCTTTGCCATAATCAGTTATTCTCCTCTACTTTTAGCCAATTACTTTAATGCTTTTCCAATCACAATAACCCTTAGCTACTGCATCCTTCAAAGCAGCATCCAAACCTTTTTTGTTAATAATGCGCAGACCGTTGGCGCAAATGCTCAGACTGATCCAGCAGTCCTGTTCTACATAATAGAATTTCTTGTTAAACAAGTTCAAATCAAAGGTTCTTTTTGTTCTTCTCTTTGAGTGTGAAACATTGTTGCCAATCATGGCTTTCTTTCCGGTAATTTGACAAATCTTCGACATTTCTATCTTTATTTTATAGTTTTTATCTATACTTATTTCAAACAGAGCGCAAAGTAAGCACTTTTATCGTTACGAAACAAGTTTTTCCTAAAATAATTCGTTGTACGAAAACATTTTTTCCTCATTTCAGCATACTACAGAGCATAAACAGCGCATTTTGAATAGCCGACTGTACATTTTCCACCCTTCCGCGATCACCTTCCTGCTTCATGGTTACAATTTCGTTTTTGCAGGCAGCCGCTATCCACACAGTACCTACCGGTTTCTCCGGTGTACCGCCACCGGGACCGGCAATTCCCGAAGTGGCAACCGCGCAATCCGTTTTCAACGTTTTCATCGCACCTTTCACCATTTCAACAACCGTCTCCCTGCTCACTGCACCGTACTGCGCCAGCGTCTCGACAGAAACATGGAGCAAACCCGCCTTTATTTCGTTGGAATACGCCACAATTCCGCCTTTAAAATACTCCGAGCTCCCCGGAACCGAAGTTATCAAGACAGCTATTCCACCACCGGTACAACTTTCAGCGGTGGAAAGGGAGAAATTCTTTGCTTTCAGCAGTTCCCCTACCTTCTCTTCCGTCTTCATACCTTATTATATATATGCAATATACTTTTTCCTTATAAAGTGACACGTGAATAAGCCGGCGCTTCCATCGGGCAGAAATCCTTATCCAAATACTTGAAGTATCCGGTTATGGCAATCATCGCAGCATTATCCGTTGTATAGCTGAACTTGGGAATGAAAATATTCCATCCATACTTCTCAGCATGTTCGCGGAATGAGTTACGCAGACCATTGTTTGCAGATACACCACCTGCAACGGCCACATCCTTTATCTTGTACTGTTTTGCCGCTTTACGCAACTTATCCATCAGAATATCGACAACAGTAGCTTCCAGCGATGCCGCCAGGTCTGTCTTGTGATGTTCGATGAAATCGGGGTCATCCTTTATCCAGTCGCGCAAGGAATACAGAAACGAAGTCTTCAAGCCGCTGAAGCTGTAATCCAGTCCGGGAATATGCGGTTTGCTGAAAGTAAAGGCTTTAGGATTTCCCTGGCGGGCAAGCCGGTCGATAATCGGTCCGCCGGGATAACCCAGTCCCATTACCTTGGAGCATTTGTCGATGGCTTCACCTGCAGCATCATCAATTGTCTGCCCCAGGATTTCCATGTCGTTGTAGGCCTTTACTAAAATAATCTGAGAGTTGCCACCGGAAACCAGCAGGCAAAGGAAAGGAAATTCCGGCTGCACATTCTCTTCACCTTCCGCTTTAATAAAATGAGCTAATACATGTCCGGTCAAGTGATTGACATCTATCATAGGTATCCCCAACGCACGGGCGAACCCTTTGGCAAAGGACACACCCACCAGCAAAGACCCCATCAGCCCCGGACCGCGCGTAAACGCCACAGCACTTAATTCTTCCTTGGTAACTCCGGCACGTTTCAAAGCCTCGTGCACCACCGGCACTATATTCTGTTGATGTGCACGCGAAGCCAGTTCGGGCACTACCCCACCATAAGCTTCGTGAACAGCCTGACTGGCAACGACATTCGACAGCAGGTAGCCATCCTTGATGACCGCTGCGGAAGTGTCATCACATGAAGATTCAATTCCTAAGATTATTGTACTCATAGTGTTTATTTACGTTTAAACGCTGCAAAAGTAGTGATAAAAGTAGTATCCATAACGTATTATTTCATATTTTTGTTGGCTGAATTAAAAAAATAACCGCCTATCAGAACGCTGAAAACGACAGTACGCTGGATAATCGGTATAGTGTTAGGACTCTATATCGGAATAATTTTGCTGCTGAACATTCCTTATGTCCAGCACCGCATGTCTGTACTCGTTGCCAAGGAGCTGAGCACCGTATTAGGTAGCGAGCTCACAGTAGGGCGGATAAACATAGGACTGCTGAACCGGATTATCATCGACGACCTGGTGCTGAACGACCAATCGGGAAAAGAGTTGCTGAAAATAGGCCGTCTGTCCGCTAAGTTCGAGATACTGCCGCTATTCAGCGGAAAGATATCCATCGGTAACGTACAGCTTTTCAGTTTCAATGCCAATCTGGAAAGACCTACTCCCCAGGCAAGCACCAACTTCCAATTCGTGCTCGATGCTTTCGCTTCCAAAGACACCGTCAAGAAGAAGAGCAATCTGGACCTGCGCATCAACTCACTCCTGATACGGCGCGGAAAGGTATCTTACGATGTGTTGTCGGCCGAAAGCACTCCGGGCAAGTTCAACCCGCAACACATCCGCCTGTCCAACATTCTTGCCAACATCTCGTTGAAAGCACTCCAGAACGACTCGGTCAACGCTGCCATCAAGCGGATGAGCGTTGAAGAGGAGCACTCCGGCTTCGAACTGAAAAAACTGAGTCTGAAGATAATAGCCAACGACCGGAAGATGCGGATAGAGAACTTCGCCATAGATTTGCCCAACACCTCTTTGGCAATGGATACCATCCGTATGGAATACGACAGCCTGGAATCACTCGGCCATTTCACCGATGATGTCCGTTTCTCGTTCCGTATGCTGCCTTCGGAAGTAGCATTACAGGATATATCGGCATTCGTGCCTGCCTTCAAGCCCTTCAAGGAAAAGTTGAAGTTGGAAATGGAAGCCGCCGGAACGGTCAACCGGCTCAACTGCCCGAAACTGCTTATCTCTTCCAACGATCACTTCCTGCTGAAAGGCAATGTATCCCTGCAGGATCTGTCTCATCCGCAAGATGCATACATATTCGGCAATCTGTCCAATTTATATGCCGACCCGGACGGCATTGCATTCTTTGTACGCAACCTGAGTAAAGATTACAAAGGAGTTCCTCCGGTATTGCAGAATCTGGGCACGGTATCTTTCCGTGGAGAGATTTCCGGATACTTCACAGACCTGGTGACCTATGGCGAAGTCCGCACGGATATAGGCACTATCAAGACAGATGTCAAACTCAGTTCCGACAAAGACAAAGGCTATTTCGCTTATTCGGGTGCGGTAAAGACAACCGGATTCGAACTGGGCAGGATGCTGAACAACGACAAGCTTGGAAAAGTCACCTTCAACATGGACGTCAAAGGCAATCATTATGCCCAAAGATACCCCGCCATTACCATGAAAGGGCTGGTGGCATCCATAGACTACAGTGACTATACCTACGAAAACATCACTTTGGACGGAGAGTATAAGCAAGGCGGCTTCAACGGTAACGTATCGCTCAACGACGAAAACGGCGCCATACAACTGAACGGCTCTATCAATACTGCCGGCAAGACACCCACCTTCAACTTCCGTGCCGCTATCGAGCATTTCCGCCCTAACACCCTGCACCTCACACCCAAATACAAGGACACGGAATTGGCCGTAAAGATAAAAGCCGACTTCACCGGTAGCTCCATCAACGACATGAACGGTGAAATCAACGTCGACAGTCTCCAATACATCGCCCCGGAACAGAACTTCTTCATGGACAACCTGCGGATTGCTGCCACTCAGAGCGATGAGCGCCAGAAACGGCTGACTATCAGTTCCAACTTCCTGCGCGGTACTATCGAAGGCGACTATTCCTATCAGACATTGCCCGCCAGCGTGCTCAACATCATGCGGCGTTACATTCCGGCTCTGATACAGCCCGCCAGGAAACCGCAGAAAACAGAAAACAATTTCCATTTCGACCTCCATATCTACGATACGGAGATACTCTCCACCGTATTCCAGATACCGCTGAAAGTATATACCCACTCTACTCTGAAGGGCTATTTCAACGACAAAGCGCAACGGTTGCGCGTAGAGGGGTACTTCCCGCGGCTGAGTTACGGCGGAAAGTTCTTTGAGTCGGGCGTGGTTCTCTGCGAAAATCCGGGTGAACAGTTCCAGGCAAAAGTCCGCTTCACCAACCGGAAAACAACCGGCGCGGTAAACGTAGCCCTCGAAGCCAAGGCAAAGGACGACCGGATACAAACCATATTCAACTGGGGAAACAGCAGCGCTGTAACTTACAGCGGCAAGATAGCGGCTCTCACTCAATTCATCCGCAACTCTTCCCAAGAAGTTGGCGACGACAAAATACACACAAAATCCTCCCGCCAAGCCCCAAAAGAGAAACCCGCCCTGAAAACGATTGTCAACGTACAGGAAACGAACGTAATCCTCAACGACACCGTATGGAAGATACACCCTTCGCAAATCGTGGTCGACTCGGGCAAAGTGCACGTCAACAATTTCTACTTCAGCCATAAAGAACGTCACTTGCAAATCAACGGAACCGTATCCGAACAACCTCAGGACACCGTACGCCTGAACCTGAAAGAGATAAACATAGGATACGTATTCGATATAGCCGACCTGGGTGTCAACTTCAAAGGCGAGGCCACCGGCCCGGCATATGCCAGCGGAATACTTAAAAAGCCGGTGATGAGTACCGACCTCTTCATACGCAACCTCGGCTTGAACGAGGGTCTTTTAGGCGATGCCAACATACACGGCGAATGGCATCACGACGTGAAAGGCATCTACCTGGATGCCCGTATCCGCGAGAAAGACATTGCCAAAAGCCATGTATACGGATACATCTACCCCATAAAACCCACCAGTGCACTCGACTTGCAAATCGAAGCCGACAGCACCAACCTGAAGTTCATCCACCACTACATGCAGAGCATCACCCCCGAATTCAACGGGCGTGCCAGCGGCCACGTACATTTCTACGGCAAGTTCAAGGCGCTGACAATGGAAGGCCGCGTATTCGGTGACGCCTCCCTCAAGGTAGATGTACTCAACACTACTTTCTCCCTGAAAGACAGCATACTTATCGAACCGGGCGGACTTACTTTCCGCAACAACCGCATCTTCGATACGCAAGGGCATCAGGGCAGAGCCAACGGTTACCTGCACTACCGGCATTTCAAGGATTTGGAATACCGCTTCCGGTTCGATGTGGACAACATGCTGGTTATGAACACCAAAGAATCACCCGACTTCCCCTTCTACGGCACGGTGTATGGCACAGGCAACGCCACCATTGCCGGCAATGCGGCAGACGGGGTGAATATCGACGTGGCAATGACCACCAACCGCAACACCAACTTCACTTATATGAAAGAAGGTGTCGCCTCGGCAGTGAGCAACCAGTTCATACGCTTCGTAGACAAGACACCGCGCCGCGTACTTCAGGATTCCATCATGCTGATGTCCGAATACGAGCAGGCGCAGAAAGAAGTCATGGAAAAGGAAAGTGACACCGACATACGACTGAATCTCCTGATAGACGCAACTCCGGACGCCACCATGAAAATCATCATGGACCCCATTGCAGGTGACTACATCAGCGGTAAAGGAACGGGGAATATCCGCACCGAATTCTACAATAAAGGAGATGTGAAAATGTTCGGTAGCTACCGCATCAGCCAGGGAGTTTATAAATTCAGCCTGCAAGAAGTTATTCGCAAGGACTTCATCATCAAAGACGGAAGTACCATCACCTTTAACGGCGCTCCGCTCAATGCCACCCTCAACATCCAGGCAGGCTATCTTGTAAACTCCGCTTCGCTGAACGACCTCGTTCCCGATGCCGGCAATTACGTCAACCAGACCAACATCAAGGTTAACTGCCTCATGGCGCTGACCGGACAGCTCACCTCACCGGACATCAAAATGAGCCTGGAGCTGCCCAACGAACGCGATGAAGTACAGGCATTAGTACGGAATTATATCCCCACAGACGAGCAGATGAACATGCAGATACTCTACCTTTTAGGTATCGGCAAGTTCTATACTCCGGAGAATGTAGACGCCACCGGCAACTCCAACATGATGTCGAGCGTGCTCTCTTCTACCCTTTCCGGGCAACTGAACAATGCACTCTCGCAGATTATCGACAGCAATAACTGGAACTTCGGCACAAACTTCAGTACCGGAGAAAAAGGCTGGACGGACATGGAGTTCGAGACAATGCTTTCCGGGCAACTGCTGAATAACCGCCTGCTCATAAACGGTAACTTCGGCTATCGCGAGAATCCGATGGCGAACACCAACTTCGTAGGTGACTTCCAAGCCGAATGGCTCGTAAACCGTTCCGGCGATATCCGTCTGAAAGCTTATAACGAAACCAACGACCGCTATTACACCAAGACCAACCTCACCACTCAGGGTATAGGCATCATCTTCAAGAAGGATTTCAACAAATGGAATGAACTGCTCTTTTGGAACAAGTGGAAGTTGAAAAGGCTGAAAAGAAAACAAGCGGAGAAGAATACGTCCGCTCCGGACAGTATCCCTCAAAAGAAATCCCGTCCGGAAGCACAATCCAAACGGGAAAGGGAAGAATGAGTGCATGCTTTCTTTTAAAACAGATGGTCTGTATGGTGTAAACAGACCATCTGTTTGTACCGTACAGACCATCTGTTTCACTCCGACAGACCATGCGTTTATTTCCTATACACTATCTTAAACTACTTTTGGCATGAACAACGCTCCTGACGTCTCGGCGTGCACCCATAAAAACGGTTCTTCAAGGAAGGAACCAATGTAGCGATACGCTTGGTATGTCCGTACCTGCAAAGAGAGGATGTAAAGCCTCTGCGAAGCCGGAACATTGTCCGCAAGCAAACAAATTCCAATAAAATGCAATATATTATATCGCGTGCAGCAATGGCGCACGCAAAGACTGTAAATATTATAAAGCAAACAGATTATGAAAGATTTAACA
>OGGV01000269.1_pt1 | contig 39394 bp, 22 predicted proteins | sample 1571301 | NCBI WGS metagenome assembly OGGV01 (sample SAMEA2582072, study PRJEB24529) | metagenome | biome: Human gut stool | place: China | collected 2011
CGTTCAGCTGGCTGTGGGTGGTGGAAGCCGGGTGGATGACCAGGCTCTTCACGTCAGCGACGTTGGCTAGCAGAGAGAACACCTTCAGGTTATCAATAAACTTGAAGGCCTCTTCACGGCCGCCCTTGATGTTGAAGGTGAAGATGGAAGCACCGCCGTTGGGGAAGTACTTCTCGTACAGGGCGTGGTCCGGGTGATCCGGCAGAGAGGGGTGGTTGACCTTTTCCACCTGCGGATGGTTGGCCAGGAACTCCACGACCTTCTTGGTGTTCTCCACATGGCGCTCGATGCGCAGGCTCAGGGTCTCGGTGCCCTGCAGCAGCAGGAAGGCGTTGAACGGAGAAATGGTTGCGCCGGTATCACGCAGCAGGATGGCGCGGATGTAGGTGACAAAGGCAGCGGGGCCGGCTGCGTCGGCGAAGGAAACGCCATGGTAGCTGGGGTTGGGGTCAGCAATGTTGCCGTACTTGCCGCTGGCCTTCCAGTCGAACTTGCCGCTGTCCACGATGATGCCGCCCAGGGTGGTGCCGTGGCCGCCGATGAACTTGGTGGCGGAGTGCACCACGATGTCAGCGCCGTGCTCGATGGGGCGGATCAGGTACGGGGTGCCGAAGGTGTTGTCGATGACCAGCGGCAGGCCGTGCTTGTGTGCAATTTCTGCAATGGCTTCCATGTCCACAACGTCTGAGTTCGGGTTGCCCAGAGACTCTACATAAACCGCCTTGGTGTTCGGACGGATGGCAGCTTCAATATTGGCCGGATCGTGTGCATCTACAAAAGTGGTTTCGATGCCGATTTCTGCATAGGTGTTGGCGAACAGGTTGTAGGTGCCGCCGTATACAGTCTGAGAAGAAACGATGTGGTCTCCGCTGCCGGCAATGTTCCGGATGGAGTAATCAATGGCAGCAGAACCAGTTGCTGTTGCCAGTGCGGCTGCGCCGTTTTCCAGTGCGGCAATGCGCTTTTCAAAGACATCATTAGTCGGGTTCATCAGACGTGTATAAATATTGCCCGGCTCGGTCAGGCCAAACCGGCCTGCTGCCTGTGCAGAATCCTTAAAAACATAAGAAGTCGTTGCATAGATCGGTACAGCTCTTGCATCAGTTGCCGGATCCGGCTGTTCCTGTCCTACATGTACCTGCTTTGTCTCAAAACGATATTCCTGATTTGCCATAATACAACTTCCTTTCCCGGCTGTATCTCTCCGGAAATCCGGCAGAAACAGCCCTCAATCGTGTTCTGATTTCGGGGAAATTCCCCTTTCATGCTCCCATTATAGCACATAATTCCTAGCCTGTCAATAGGTTTTGTAGAATTTTTTTGCAAATTCCTTTTTTCTCCCGTATGCAGGCAGTTCTCGTGTGCACTCCGAAAACCCGGACTGCTGTCAGAAACCGCAGTCCGGGTTTTCAAACCAATTGCATGGGCCGCGCCGCTACAGGGTCAGACCCTCTGCGCGCAGTGCGTCAATGAGATCCCCCAGAATCTCCGCATTGGTTGCGGAGACGGAGTGCAGCAGCAGAATTTCGCCGCCGTGAGCATGCGTCCGAAGCCGTTCCAGAGATGCCGCCGGTTCCGGCTGTGCATCTGTTTTCCAGTCCACATACGCATCACTCCAGAACAAGGTGCGGTAGCCGCAGGACTGCACGGTTTCCAGCGCCGCCTCGGAATATTCGCCGCAGGGGCAGCGGAAATACTGCATCTCATAACCGTAGTGCTCCAGCACATACTGGTGCAGGGACATAATCTCTTCCTTCGCCTCTGCCTCAGTCAGCGTCGGCAGGCTGGCATGTGTCATGCCATGATTGCCCAGCACGTGGCCTTCCGCAATCATACGCTCTACCAGTGCGGTTTCCTTTTTGGCATAGTCTCCGGTCAGAAAGAAGATGGCCGAAACCTGCTTTTCCCGGAGCGTGTCCAGAATCTGCGCAGTATAGCCGTTTTCATAGCCCTGGTCAAATGTCAGAATCACCCGGCTTCGATCCGGTGTGGTGGCATAGGCACCGTACTGCCCATACTGTGCGTCAAAAGAGAGCGCATCCACCGGCCGGTTTTCGCTGTCTGTGGCAGTTCCCTGCCCATAGCCGATCACCTCGCCGCTGATGGCCTCCGCCGGCATTGCAGCCGCCAGACAAGTGGCACTCAGCGCCGCTGCCGTCAATCCGGTTATCCATGATTTCATCTGATTTCTCCCTCCTCCGGCTGCTGTAACACAGCCAAAGCAAGTATGCACATTTTTTGATGTTCTATGCACACTAGGAGATACTTGTAAATAAAGCCGAATTTTCTTCACATCACTGGAAACATTTTCGGAAACCATTGTATTTTGTCGAAAATTGCCGTATACTAAATACATGGTATTTCCTGTTCATTGACAACACATTGCGGGCTTGTTTTTATCCTGCAAAGGAAGTGGGAATTCCAAAAAGCAGCATTTGTCGGATACATACTATATTCTGCATAAAATGCAAAATATGACAGGTACATTTCCGGAACTGCGCTTGTTTTCGCAGGCCACTTCCACAATTTGTGTCCCTACCCGGCATTTGGATGCGGCGTTTTTTTGTTGTGATATGGGAGAATAGACAGTGTCATCGGACACAAAAGAGCGAAAATCCTCTGGATTTTCCTGTCGGCGAATACGTTTGCAGCAGGATTCCCTCATTCTGGCTGTAGGCTTTGTCCGGCGAAATTTCCTGAGACTGTCTCAGGAACACAAGAAGAGAATGTACAGAAAGGATTCGGGGAGCCGCGCTTCCCGGAGCACACCATTTTTTCGGAAAGGGGTTTCCGAAAAACAACCGAACAGAAAATCCCCGGTTTTGCGTCCTGCAAAGACCGGGGATTTTTTTTTGAAAAGTCTGTTTTCGATTGCTGCGGCACTTCTCTTCCATACATGCGCCGCATACAAAACAAGCGCTTAATTGCCCAAATAAGATTTCACCAGTGCCTGGAGCAGCTCATCCCGGTCAATGTGACGGATCATGCTCCGGGCATTGTTATAGGTGGTTATGTAGGTGGGATCCTCGGAGAGGATATAGCCTACAATCTGATTCACCGGATTATATCCTTTTTTCGTAAGTGCATCATATACAAGCATCAGCGTCTTCTTCATCTCAATTTCTTTCTCATCGCTGACGGAAAACGTCATCGTCTTATCATACATGATAATTTTACCTCCTCTGGATTGTTTTCAAAATCCGGCCGCCGGGTGCAGACAGACGGTGCATTCCGCTGCAAAACCACAGACCGTATTTTGCTATGTCTCTATTATACCCGAAATTCCGCCGCAGTACAAGAGAATCGCTTGTTTTTTGCCGTTTTGCATCTGAACCAGCATTTGTTTTTGTGCAATATGCCCATATAATTTCCAGTTATTTCTAATATGTACGGAAAAGGAGCACTCTTTGCCCCTTTTCCGAATCGCATTAGCCCTGTGTGCTGCTGCGCTTTACAAAAGAATCGCAGTTGGTGCATTCCGGTACTGTGGGGTTCTGTTCGTGAGTTCCCACACAGATGCAGTCCAGGCCGCAGTAATTTTCAGACAGCATATTGTGCTTGCACTGTGTGACGGAACAGCGGATATTGGTGTTTTTCTTTTTGATTTCCATGGATGTCTCCTCCGTTTTCATGGCACTTCTGATTTTATCTGTGCCGATTTGCCCTGTTTTCTGCAAAATCTCTGCCGCCTGCATGCTGCCGCTTCTGTTGAAACGATTGTCCTGACCGGGCAAATGTATTTTGCAGAAAAAAGGTACAGTTACAGTATGGCCGCAGGGCAGGCGGATTATACGTGCCATTTTTTGAAACAAAACAAAAAAAGCTTTCGCTGCCGGTTTCCCGGTGTGCGAAAGCTTTTTTGCGGTTCAGCTTATCTTGCTGTGTCTCTGCTGCGGTTTATTTCTGATGCTTCTTTTTCCGTTTCCGGCCGGTGAGAATTGCGCCGGTCAGTGCCAGGCCTGTGGGGAACAGGAGCATCCAGATCCGGTCATCTGTCTTTGGTGTAGACGATACCCGAACGGAGCTGCTGCCTCTTCCGGAACTGGAGCTGGAACTGCTGCCGGAAGAAGAGCGGTAGCGTGTTGTTGTCGTTGTTCCGGAACCGTCGGTGGTGGTTGTACCAGAGCCGTTTGTGGTTTCTGTTGTTGTCTCACCGGAAGAAGTGGTTTCTGATGCGCTGGGGGTATGATTGCCGTTGTCATTGGTGGTATTGTGCGGTGTTGTAGTTGTGGTTTCTGTTTCGGTTGTTGTGGTAGTTTCTGTTGTGATATCCGTTGTTGTCACAATGCCGATGAATTCATCGAACATTGTAACTACTGCGTCTGCGCTGGGGGTTTCTGTGAGAATGATCGGGCCGTTTTCGTCAGTTGCAATTGTGCCGTCTTCATTCACCGCAAAGGTGAGGATGGTCACTGTGCCGTCCTCTTCCAGGCGGAAGTAGATGGATTCTGCCAGTGCATAGTCCACCGGCGCCTGGAGTTCGGTCAGGCAATACGGTACGCCGACTTCAACAGTTTCGATGGCATGAGAGATGCCAGCCTCGGAGATCCATGCGTCAATGACATTGCCGTCCAGATCTGCCACCTGGAGAGATGCGCCGGCGATTTCGTTGCCGCCCATATCGCACTTCCGGATGAGAACACCCCGTTCCAGCTCGGTTGTTGTCACTGTAGTTACCGGTGTGGTAACGGTTGTAACCGTAGTCGGTGTAGTTTCCGTTGTCTGGATTGTGCTGCATGTGGTTGTCGTTACCGGTGCAGTCTCCGTAACCGTAACAATCGGTGTGGTCTCGGTAACAGAACCTGTGTTCGTTGCCGTAACTGTCGTTGCCGACTGTGTTGTTGTGGTAGTTCCTGTGTCACTTCCCGTTCCAGTGCTGCTGGTGGTTGTAGTGGTATTGGTTGCGGTAGCAGAAGTGGTCGTGGGCTGTGTCGGGCCTGCTGTACTTGCTGTAGTCGATACGGTTGTCACTGTGCCGCTTCCTGTGGTGGAAGTGGTAGTCGGCTGCGTCGGCCCTGCCGTGCTTGCCGTAGTGGATACGGTTGTCACTGTGCCGCTTCCTGTGGTGGAAGTGGTGGTCGGCTGTGTCGGTCCTGCGGTGCTTTCCGTAGTCGATGCGGTGGTCACTGTGCCGCTTCCTGTGGTGGAAGTGGTAGTCGGCTGTGTCGGCCCTGCCGTGCTTGCCGTAGTGGATACGGTTGTCACTGTGCTGCTTCCTGTGGCTGTGTCTGTGGAAGCTACTGTGGTCTTAGTAGTCGATACGGTAGTAGATGTAGTTGTGTCAGTGGGTGTTGCGGAAGTCGTGGATACCGTGGTTTCAGTGCTGCTTCCTGTGGTGGCAGAAGTTCTGGTAGGTGTGGTAGTCGTCGAGGTAGTCGTTGTGGTAGAAGTCGTAGTTGCTGAGGTAGAAGTTGTGGTTATCTGCTTCATCGCATCAAACATGGTGATTAAGCCGGTGGATGCATCATACGTATTGTCCTTGCTTTCGCCGACCTCTACGTTCAGAATCTTACCATCCTTCACCTCAAAGGTGATTTCAGTGGTCAGTTCGTATCCGTCCGGTGCCTGTGTTTCTTGCAGGGTGTACTTGCCGTCCGGAATCTGTTTCAGCACAACTGCCTGATCACCGGATGTCCAGGTGATTTCCTTAGAACCAGCTTCGTTGCCTTTAATCGTACCGTTTTCTGCGGTTACCTGAGACAAGTCAGCGTCTCCGGCATAGGTCAGCTTCATTTTTGCGCCCGGCAGTTCCTGAGAAGCGTCTCCGTCCTTGCCTACCTTAACGATAGAAACGGTAGACGGTGCGTCCTTCATGATCAGAGTGTTGTCGGATTCGCCTTCTTTCAGACCAACAGGGTTTTTAACATTGCCGTGTGCATCCACTGTAAATGTCATTTCCTCGGTCTTTTTCGTAAAGCCGTCCGGTGCGGTGATTTCTTCCAGGGTGTAGTCGCCTTCCGGCAGATTGGCCAGTGTTACGCCGCCCTTTTCTGCGTTGGAAGTCCATGTGATTGCGTTGTCCACAACCTTGATTTCCGCTGCACTGCCGTCACTGTAAGAACCACTTACCTGAGACAGGTCTGGGCCGTTTGGTGCAATCAGTTTCAGCTTTGCGCCGTCCAGTTCATCGGTTCCGTTGATGCTCTGCTTGCTGATGGTGACACCAGGCTTCAATGCATCAAACATGGTGAACAGATTTGCAGTTTCGTCATAGCTGTTGGTTGTGCTTCCGTTCAGCTGTATGCTGTCCTTCTGCACTACGCCGTCCTTCACCTCAAAGGTGATCTCGGTGGTCAGTTCATATCCGTTCGGTGCCTGCGTTTCTTGCAGGGTATACTTGCCGTCCGGAATCTGTTTCAGTACAATTGCCTGATCACCGGATGTCCAGGTGATTTCCTTAGAACCAGCTTCGTTGCCTTTAATCGTACCGTTTTCTGCGGTTACCTGAGACAAGTCAGCGTCTCCGGCATAGGTCAGCTTCATTTTTGCGCCCGGCAGTTCCTGAGAAGCGTCTCCGTCCTTGCCTACCTTAACGATAGAAACGGTAGACGGTGCGTCCTTCATGACAACTGTCATATCATTCGGTTTTTCCAGACCGTTCACTGCATCAACCTTGCCTTCGGCATTGATGGTAAAGGTCATGGACTCGGCCTTTTTCGTAAAGCCGTCCGGTGCGGTGATTTCTTCCAGGGTGTAGGTACCTGCCGGGAGATTGGTCAGCTCTATGCTGCCCTTTGTGCCGTCAGATTTCCAGCTGATGGTGTTGTCGCTCTTGTCAATGCCATCTGTAGACTGATCGCCGTAAGCTGCTTCTATCTGAGAAAGATCTACGCCGTCCGGTGCAGTCAGTTTCAGCTTTGCGCCGGTCAATTCATCGCCGCCGCCTACAGCCTGCTTGCTGATGGAAATCGTCTTCTTTGCGCTGTCCTTCATGACAATGTCATTGCCGGAAACGCCATATTCCTCAGAAACGGCGGAAGTCTGTGTTACCTGGCCTTTGTCAATAGTAAAGGTGAATGTAGTCTTTACCTTGTTGTAGCCATCCGGGGCGGCCACTTCTTCCATGGTATAGTCGCCGTCCGGCAGGCCGATGATATCGGTCTTTGCCTTGCCGTCTGAAATAAAGGTAAGCTCGTTTTTGGAGAAGGTATACTTGCTGTAATCAGATTCATCCAGAGATGTTTCCTTTGTCAGTGCTGTATCGCCGCGTTTTACTTCCAGAACCGATTCATTCAGGCCACCGTCTGTCCGGGTGATCTTGATCACTGCGCCTGCCAGTTCCTCAGAATTTGCAATATCCTGCTTGTCAACGCTGACTTGTGCACGGTTGATAACGGTTACACCTGTTTTCTCCAAAACAGCATATGCCATCGATTCTGCATTTTCTGTGACAATATAGCCGTCATCGCCGATTTCAAATGTAACATCTACCGGCACATAGTTATTCTGTGCAGCTTCTGTCAGTGTGTACTTTCCGGCTGCCAGATTAGTAAATACTTTTGCTGTGCCATCAGTTGTCCAGCTTTCCTCATTACCATCCGGCTTTGTCAAAGTCAGCTTATAGCCTGTCATTGCCTTGCCGTCTACATCTGTTTTTGCAAAGGACAATTTCACATCCTGATTATAGGTATCTGTGATGGTCTTCGCGCCCGGAATACCAACATCCATGGCAACCATGTTGCCGCCGGAATAGCTTGCGACAAAGGTCTTATTGCTGACCTTAGTTGTGCCGCCATCCGGAATCATTGTTTCTCCGTTCATCTCAAAGACGTAGTAAGTCTTACTGCTGTCCAGTCCGTCAAAAGTAACAGACTTCTTGCCGTTGTCGCTGGCAGCAATAGTGATAGCCTTCTTTTCCACCTGCTGATAGTTGCCATTTGTGTCCTGTGTAAACAGTCCAACATCAATTGCATGGTCAACTGCCGGATTGCCATCCTCGGTTGCAATCTTCGTTACTGTGATCTTGGTCGGATTGTCGGTGGAGTTTGTGATAATGGTGCTTGCGTTGGGGGCATCCTTGGTCAGGGTAAGTGCCGCAACCTTACCGTCCTTATCACAGCAGTCATAAGAAACATAAAATGTCGTATCTGTTTTTGTAGTGGAATTCTTGGGATCAAGAACAACAGGCATCTGGAAAGAAGCACCGTTTTCGACACGCTTGTCACCGTCCATTTCAAAGATGTAGTACGGAGTATCTGCTTTCAGACCGTCAAAGGTCAAATCAGAACCTGCAGTAACATTTTTTGTTGTGTCGACCGGTGTGTAATCGTTTCCGTTCTTGGTGAACAGTCCCACGGAGAATACGGGTGTGCTCTTGACATCATCTGCGATCAGCACCTTGCTGACGGTGATGCTGTAGTCGATCTCCTCGGTGTTGGTGATCTCAGTTTTGCCGCCTGCCTGTACTGCCGCCGGTGCTGCCGGAGCGGAGGTGTAGCGGATACCGCTGTCCGAAGTGTAGCTGCCGAAGTCTGTATCTGCCAGAACGCCGTTTGCATTGGTTTCCAGCACGTAGAAGTCTACGCCCTTGGGCACGTTTTCAAATATCACGTCCTGCGGGCCTGCCTCGGTAAAGGTCAGGGACTGCACCGGTGCTTCTTCATAGCGAACATAATCGCCTGCCGCATTCTTGGTGAACAGGGCAAAGTAGAAAGTATCACCGGTGACGTTTTCGCCTGCCAGAGTTTTGGTCAGTGTGATCTCACCTGTATTTTTGGTGTTGATCACGCCGACAGTCTGATCCGTTGTGGCATCAGTGGAGATCTCATTGCCGGTATATGTCGGTGTGTAGTTGTGAATCTGATTGCCCTTAGCATCTGTTTCCAGCAGGTAAACGTTGTTGGCGTTGTTGGTCTGCTGCTTGATTGAGGACAGGTCTACATCCTTCATGGTGACGGAAGCCGCGGTCTGTCCTGCCGGAATGGTGACGGAAATCACGTCGCTCAACCGTGTGGTGTAATTTTTATCGGTAAACAGTGCAAAGTAGAATGTTGCGTCCTTGGTTTCTGCTGCTGTCAAGGTCTTGTTGACCGTCACATCAACGGTGGTGTCCGGTGTCTGTACCCAGACGCCGACCTTTGCCGGCTCTGCTACCATGACAGTATCGCCCAGAATGTCGGTATTCTGATAGGAATACGCAAAGCTGTTCCATGCGATGTTTTCCTCGCCGGTCTTTGCCACATAGCTGGGAACGGTTGCGGTAACTTTGACAACCACTTCGTCGCCAACCTTGACGGTCGTATCTTGCAGCTGGATCCGGAAGTTGACGGTATCGTCAGACTTGATGTTTGTCCAGTTCATGACATCGTTCTGTCCCAGCCAGTCCTTGGAGTACTCATTCAGGACAGAGGTCTTGTCGGTGGAATAGCTGTACGCTGCATTTGCAGTCACTTTTGTTCCGCCTACCATAACAGAATCAATGCTCTTGAGTTTCACGCCAAAGGCGGAATTTCTGGCATATCCGGAAACCAGACCCAAGTCACCCACATAGGGCAGACGGTCGATAATGGTCATGTTTTCCAGATCTACCGGAGAGTTGTTCTTGATGTGGAGTTCATAGGTCACATCTTCGCCCTGCATGCCCTGTACATAGTTATGGGTAGGCTCACGGCTGTAACCGGTATCGGTTGCCGGATCCGTGTGGGGTGTGCCGGTGTGTCCATTATTGGTATAGGTAATGGTTTTCCAGGACTCTGTGGTCAGACCAACGATATTATAGTTTGCATAGTTCCAGATCTGCGTGTCGCGCTTTTCGCCGGCAACCGTATCTTCTGCGGTGAACGGCTGTGTCACTTCTGCATAGCCAGTGTTGGTGATAACGCCTTCTTTTTCCTGGCCGTCTTTGACAGTGGTGGCGAATTGTACGACGATGGCATAGTTCGGCTCCAGTTTTCCTTCTGTAACGCCTGTTCCTGTCACACTGGAAACATCCCAGCTGACGGAATCGCCGTTGACAGCGGTTTGGATTGCATGACCGTTTTCGGTAACCATTCCATACCGATCCACATCAAAGCTGCCGTCTGCCTTCAGCGGCACTACAAAATATTTTGTAGGGTAGCTGGTGTTGTCAAATTCATAGCAGCCAGGAAGATTATCTGTCAGCGTCACGTCGGTAAGATCCAGCTTGCCCAGTTCCTCGCCGTTCAATGTTGCCTTTCCGCTGGTAGTTTCGCCCTTGCCGTTATAGAGGACTGCCTGCCAGATCAGGGTATCGCCGGCAGTGATATAGCCGTTTTCTACCTTCTGGAGATCTGCGTTTGTATAGTCCTTTCCGGCATAGGAAGCCACTGCCAGTTTGGCGAAGCCGGGGGCGGGTACCTTTTGTGCAAAGGTCACCGTTGCCTGTGCATTCGGCTTGATGTCATGTAACGATTCGCCGTCTTTTGTCACAGTGATTTCTGTAACTGTGTTCGTAACAACGCTCTTCTTGACACCCTGCATTGCTGCAATTTTCTCATCCGTAAACTTCGCAGCATATGTGATACTCGTATTATAGGAAAGCTTTCCATTACTATCTGTTGTAGGCTTTACCTGGAATGTGAGAACGCCGTTTTCTTCCACTGGTTCACTGACTAAAGTCAGATTACTCAGTTTCAATGCATTGTACCAGCCCCAAGTGGTCGTTGTATAGGAAGAATCCCAATGCATGCCGTCTGGAAGCTTATCTTTAATGGTAAATACTGCACCTGTGTAATCCACTGTATCCAAAGTATGAGCATTCAATTGAATTTGGAAAAACACATCATCAGACAGCTTTGCAGCATCTTCGATCGCATATTCCTGATTATTGCTAGATACACCTTCACTGCCGCCGACGCTTTTTACAGTTTCAAATGTCACATCCAATTTAGGTTTAACATATGCTTCTGCATCATAAGAGCCATTGGAAGAATCCCCTGCCAGTCCATTTGCTTTAAAATACACATCGTTTTCATTGCTCAGATTTCCACTGATCTGCTGTCCGGCATGAATGGTTTCATACCGGCTGAGTTTCATATCATACTCGAAAATCAACGATTTTCCGTTTGCAAGATTGGCATTTTCATAGAGATAACGCATTTTGGGATAATGTCCGGCATTATTACCAGTATTATCATACAGCCAGCCCTTGCTCCAGTCCAGCGGATTCTTACCGTCTCCGTACTCACTATACACACCACTCTGACGAGGTACTGTTTTCAGGAGCGTTCCTGTTTCGCCGTCATAAATACGAATCGTTCCGTTATCCAACAGGTTAAATCCGACTGCATAGTCATACAATCCCACTTTATCTACTGTGTCACCGGAATTGTTGGTGAATTTTGCACGATATGTTACGGTATCACCCAAAGAAAATCCCTTGAAATCGCTTGCCGGATCACTGGAAGCATCTACCAGCACATTACCGCTTGCATCGACAATCCACTTTTCCGCCTTATAATCGCCGGAGGTATCTTTTGTCGTTTTTACTTCATTGGACTTTGTGGTCTTTCCCTCATAGGTATACTGTGCATGATTGACGATTTCTCCAGTCGTACCAGTTTTAACTGTACCAGTAATGGTAACTGTCACCTTTTCGCCTGATGAAATCGTCCACACACTGTCATTTTCCACGGTATTTCCGACTACTTTGACAGTACAGCCTGTCTTGTCTGTAACCGCAGTCACATTTTCCAACGCGTCCGGAACTGCATCAGAAAATGTCACGCCATTCGCCTTATCAGTACCATTGTTTTCTATAACAATAGTATAGGTCAGGGTATCTCCTGCCACATAGGAAGACGTGTTCACTGTCTTCGTAATCCCCAGCTGTGCTTTCGGCATATCCGGTGTAAACCCAACTTCATTGGAAGGCTTGCTGTCTACCGTTGCCACGTTGAGAATTTTTTCGTTCACGCCGTTTTTGATTGTACCAGTTACCGTGATCTGCACCGTTTTTCCAGCCGGAACGTCAATTTTACCCGGAAAGTCTGTTCTTGTAACACCATCTACGGTATAAGTCATATTCTCCAGATTGTCTGACAGACTATCATCTGAAACAAGAACATCTTTCGCATCCTTTGCACCGGAATTGGTAACAGAAATGGTATAGGTCGCAGTCTGTCCGGCAATGTGGGGGTAGTACTTCTTTCCCAGATTCTTACCATTATAAGTTACATAACCGTCCTTCTTCGGCGCTTCAATCACAGCTTCGTCTTTTTTTACTTGGATCGTCTTTTCTGCTTTTTCGCCATGACTTCCGGTAACGGTATTTTTCAGTGCAACAGTTTCATCCTTATCCACCGTGCACACGATTTCCTTAGTGACGCTCTGCCCGGCGGGAACTGTGATGTCGTTCCATGCTGTTTCGCCGGTGGCGGTCAGTCCATCTGGCAGGGCATCGTTCAGGGAAATGGTACCGTCAGCATCACCGCTATTGGTCACGGTGATAACAAACTTGACCTTGTCGCCCTTTACATAGTACGCCTTTTCATTTTCCACGGTTTTGCTCAGACTGAACTTCGGCCCCTGCGGAGCAGAAACTTTCAGTTCCACGCTGTTTCCGCCGATGGTCGAGTAGCTGGCATCGTCACCGTAGGGCTTGCCGGAAACGGTCAGGCTGTTGGTGACCTTGCCGTCCGCGGTGCCGTTCATCTTCACGGTGCTGCTGTTCAGAGGCAGTGCCACGTTCAGATTAACCGCCGGCATCTCGGCATTTTCATTCCTGCTGTTCAGCACAAAGGAAATGTCTGCCTTTCCGTCGTTTACTGTTACTGTCGGCTCTGCATCATAGCCAGCCGCCTGAATCGCAGCCTTCACTGCGCTCTGGATAGCAGCCTTTGCATCTCCCAGGAACGTCATATTTTCCAGAGAAATGGTGTCCTCGAATTTCAGGGACTGCACCCATTCCGCGCCGGTCTTTTTGGACGCATTGTTGGGAGATGCGCTCAGGGTATAGTTTACAGTAGTACCCTTTGCGATCTCCTGTGCTTTCAGCGAAGTGCGGTTTTCTCCCTTGGAAGCGCTCCACTGCATTGCAGCGTCTGCGGTGATCTGATTGGACACGCTCTTTCCGGAGCTTTCCTGTGTCAGCTTGACTTCCACTTTGGTGCCGTTTGCAGTCTTTCCGTTCTGGAACTTCGCCTGTAGCCGAACCTGTTTGGTCTGACCGTTGTCAATATTAAAGGTGATATAACGGCTGCCGTCGCTGTTGACATGCAGGGTATACCCGTTATAAACGGCACCGTCCTTAAAGCCGTTGCCGGCGAAGTTCGGCAGCAGCAGATTCTTGTCGGAAATCTCAATCCGGTAAGAATCCACCTCTCCTTCCTCGACATTGTTTCCAGCGATCGTTGCCATCAGGTAAAAGATCTCGCCGGAATCGACTTCTGAAAGTGGTCCATAATTTTTGTCCTTGAACTCTACGCTTGCGTTCGTCAGGACAATCGGATTTCCAGAACCACCAGATCCGCTGGCGGATGCCGGGAACATTGCCGGAATGCTGGTGAACAGCATCAGAACTGCCAGCAGTACGCTCAGCAGCTTCGCCCGGAATGTTCTGCACGTTGTAGAAACCGTGTTTCCATCCATCTGATTCAACCTCCATTATGTAGGAACTCCGGCAATCCCGATGTTCCGTTGTAATAATTTTTCGCAGTGCAGCATTTTTTTCTGCATCCCCTGCTTTTGCTATCCGGAATGGCACTTCCGTGTCTCTTTTCCCCCGCAGATGCGGCCGGGATTTTCCAAATCCCGGTACACAGACAAAAATGCCGCCTATCTGCATCCAAACCACACAAAAACAAATAACAAAAAGCCTGTATTTCTGCGCAATTTCCATGCAAATGTATCCGAATATTCACCCTCATTATACTAATATCAATTGAACTTTTCTAGGTGATAATTGTAAACGATTATTTGTTCATATAGTTAAGATACGGTTTTATTTTCCATTCACTGTATGTAAAAAATAACGCCGTTTTTTTGATGCAAAAGGCACCGATTTATGATGTTTTTAAGTATACGCAAAAAAGCCTTGTCGATATTTCGACAAGGCTTCATGGCGCAGAAAGAGGGATTTGAACCCTCGCGCCGGTTTCCCGACCTACTCCCTTAGCAGGGGAGCCCCTTCACCACTTGGGTATTTCTGCAAAACTATAAGCACTCAGAAAAACAGGTGCATTTCCTGCAAACTCTGAGATTATTTTCCTGGCGGAGAGGGTGGGATTCGAACCCACGGTTCCTCTCGGAATCACTGGTTTTCAAGACCAGCTCCTTAAACCACTCGGACACCTCTCCGCATCTGCTGTACTAACAGCTTATTCATTATACAATAAAACCGTTCCTTTGTCAAGGGATATTGTCTCAAAAAATAGATTTTACATATTATTCACAATAGTATCTTTTCGGAAGGATGCAGCTTTCAGACGGCATGAACACACGGCTTGCATTCTTCGGGGAAATCTATTATAATAGTATCAAACAGCCCTGCGCTGCATCTTTTTGCAGAAAGGAAGATTTGCTATGTTATACGCGTATACGCTGGAAACCCCAAGCGAAGATTTTTGCCCCATCACACCCCAGGTACAGGGTGCCGTAGCCGAAAGCGGCGTGACAGACGGCATCTGCGTGGTATATTGCCCCCACACCACCGCCGGCATTACCATTAACGAAAATGCCGACCCGGATGTCGTAACCGACTTGCTTCTGGCCTACCGGGAAGCGTTCCCGGATCGTCCCCAGTTCCGGCACATGGAGGGCAATTCCGCCGCCCATGCCAAGGCCACTGCCGTAGGGAGCAGCGTCACCGTTCCTGTGAAAAACGGCCGGCTGGTGCTGGGCACCTGGCAGGGCATTTATTTTTGCGAATTTGACGGGCCGCGGAGACGCACCTTCTACGTCTCTGTCATTTCCGAATAAGGGAGGCATTTTTTATGGAAACATCACCCATTTCTCAGCTGCAAGCCTGGATCGATTCCTCCCGGCGGATTGTCTTCTTCGGCGGTGCCGGCGTTTCCACAGAGAGCGGCATTCCGGATTTCCGCAGTCAGGACGGACTGTATCACCAGCAGTTTGCCGTACCGCCGGAAACCATCCTCAGCCACACTTACTTTGAACGGCACACAGAGGAGTTCTACCGATTTTATCGAAACAAAATGATCTGTCTCACTGCCAAGCCCAACGCCGCCCACAAAAAGCTGGCCGAACTGGAGCGTGCCGGGAGACTGTCTGCTGTGGTAACACAGAATATTGACGGCCTGCACCAGATGGCCGGAAGCCGGAATGTCCTGGAGCTGCACGGCAGCGTCCACCGCAACATCTGCCAGGCCTGCGGCGCTGTCTATGATGCCGACTGGATTATGATGACCACCGGCGTGCCCCACTGTACAGCATGCGGCGGCCGGGTAAAACCGGACGTGGTGCTCTATGAGGAATCCCTCCCGGAGGACACTCTCACCAGAGCGGTGGCAGCCATTGCGGCATCAGATCTGCTGATTGTGGGCGGCACGTCTCTGACGGTATACCCTGCCGCCGGCCTGCTCCGTTATTTCCGGGGCAGCCATCTGGTGCTCCTGAACCGGGATGCCACCCCCATGGACGAACAGGCAGATTTGTGCATCCGGGAGCCAATCGGAACAGTTCTGGATGCGATTTCTGTAACACCAATTACAAAGGAGCAGTGATTTTTTATGCGTCTCATTATTCAGCGCGTCAGCCGCGCCAGCGTCACCGTAGACGGCAACGTCACCGGTGCAATTGAAAAGGGCTTTCTGGTTCTGCTGGGAATCGGCCCGGAGGATACCGAAGCCATTGCCGAAAAAATGATGGACAAGATGCTGCGGCTGCGGATTTTCTCGGACGATCAGGATAAAATCAACCTTTCCCTCCGGGATGTGGACGGCCAGCTGCTGCTGGTGTCCCAGTTCACCCTCTACGCCGACTGCCGCAAGGGCAACCGCCCCAGCTTTGTTAAGGCAGCGCCACCGGCACAGGCCGAGGCGCTCTATGAATACTGCAAGGCCTACTGCAAAAAGACTGTGCCGGTGGTAGAATCCGGTATCTTCGGGGCAGATATGGCCGTTTCTCTGTGCAATGACGGCCCTTTTACCATTGTGCTGGACTCTGACGAAATTCTGGTGCAAAAGTAAGGGCACTGACCGCGTGAAATCTTAAACTCGCCCCTTGCAAAAAATTCCGGTTTATGTTATACTGAATAGACAATTCCATATTGAAAGGCAACACCACGCAAAAATAACGCCTAAACCGCGTGCCAGGCCGGCAAACCGGGCTTTGCACAGCATGAAAATAAGAAAGCAAATGGGAAAAAACCTCTCAGAAAGGAAACGCTATGATTACTGTATCCAATGTCAGCCTGCAATTCGGCGGCGACACCCTCTTTAAAGATGTCAATCTCCAGTTTAATCCGGGAAATTGCTATGGTGTAATCGGTGCCAACGGTGCCGGAAAATCCACATTTTTGAAGATTCTCTGCGGCCAGCTGAAGCCCACCACCGGTGAGATCGCCATTCCGAAAAACCTCCGGATGAGCGTCTTAAAGCAGGATCACTTTGCCTATGATGCCTATACAGTTCTGGACACCATTATTATGGGAAACGGCCGGCTCTATGACATTATGCAGCAAAAGGATGCCCTCTATGCCAAGGAGGATTTTTCAGAGGAAGACGGCATTCTGGCTTCTGAGCTGGAAGCCGAATTTGCAGAACTGGACGGATGGGAAGCGGAATCCAACGCCTCTAAGCTGATTCAGGGCCTGGGACTTTCCGAAGACCTGCTCTATCAGCAGATGGCTGATCTGTCCGGTAATGAAAAGGTGAAAATTCTCCTGGCTCAGGCGCTGTTCGGAAATCCGGACATCATCCTCATGGACGAGCCGACCAACCACCTGGACATTGACGCCATTGCCTGGCTGGAAGACTTTCTGTCCGAATATTTCGGTACGGTAATTGTTGTCTCCCATGACCGGCATTTCCTCAACGACGTCTGCACCCATATTGTGGACATTGACTACACCAAGATCAAAATGTACGTGGGCAACTACGAATTCTGGTATGAGTCCAGCCAGATGATGCAGCGTCTCATCAAGCAGCAGAACAAGAAGGTAGAGGACAAGATCGCAGAACTGAAAACCTTTATCGCCCGTTTCTCTGCCAACAAATCCAAATCGAAGCAGGCAACCTCCCGCCGGAAGCTCCTGGACAACCTGACCGTAGAAGAACTGCCGGCATCCAGCCGCCGCTATCCCTTCATCGGCTTTGACATGGATCGGGAGCTGGGGAAAGAAGTGCTCCAGGTCAGCGGCATTTCCAAGACTGTGGACGGCGTAAAACTCCTGAACAACGTCAGCTTCACCCTGGGGCGCACTGACAAGGTAGCCTTTATCGGCGAAAGCGAACAGGCGATCACCATGCTGTTTAAAATTCTGATGGAAGAGGAGCAGCCGGACGAGGGCACCTTCAAATGGGGCGTTTCCACCTCAACCTCCTACTTCCCGGTGGATAACTCCGCCTATTTCAATGACAATGATGACTCCATTCTGGAATGGATCCGCCAGTACTCCACCGCCGATGAAACCGAAACCTTCCTCCGGGGCTTCCTGGGCAGAATGCTCTTCTCCGGAGACGATATCTACAAGCCGGTCAAGGTGCTGTCTGGCGGCGAAAAAGTGCGGTGCATGTTTGCCCGGATGATGCTGTTCCACTCCAACGTGCTGCTTCTGGACAGACCCACAAACCACCTGGATCTGGAAAGCATTACCGCGGTGAACAACGGCCTTGTAAACTTTAAAGGCGTGGTCATTCTCTCCTCTCACGACCACGAAATCCTGGAAACTGTGGCAAACCGGATTATTGAGATCACACCGGAAGGCTGTATCGACCGCCAGGGCACCTATGAAGAATACCTGGCCTGGAAAAAAGAAAATGGGAAATAAGCCATAAGGCGTTTCCATAAGCATACAAAAACCGTTCCGATACTGCACTGTCGGAACGGTTTTTCTTGTTATAAAGCTATGCGCCCTATTTGACCCGCAAAAGCTGGCGCAGCAGGGTAAAATCCACCCCGTTTACCTGCATATCTGCCAGAAGGTCAGCATTTTCCCAGCAAGTCAGCGTACCCGCACACAGCAGATACTTCTGGAACATCACTGCGTCTGCCAGTGTCCGGACTCCATCTCCGTTGACATCTCCGGAAACAGTCGTCTCTCCGGTCTGGGGCACCGGCCACGCGCCGTCATCTGCCAGCAGACAGAGCAGTTTGATCGTGTCTCCATAGTAGACATCCGGCTCATATTCCAGCACGGCACGGCGCAGCGCCTCGTGCCATTCCTGCTGATCGGTGCATTTTGCCGCCACCAGGAACGGTGCCAGGAAGCAGAGGTCGGCGTAATCCTCCAGCGCATTTCCGGCAAGATCATAGCCTGCCATAATCTGTTCTGGATCGCCGCCGGTTTTTTCCTGCATGAACTTCGTGATTTTTTCTGCAAACGCCTTTGCCTGGCTGCTGTTTCCGAACAGATCGTCCATGCTGATTCGCCACGGTGTGCGGCAGCTGTTGTAGGAGTAATGTCCGTCGTCAACGCCTTCCAGGAAATCCGCCTTTGCCGGAGCATAGCTCCCGTCTGCACGGCGCACCAGGAAATCCGGCAGCAAACCGGTTTCCTGTTCCGCAGTTGCATCCGCAATGATCTGGTAGGTGTTCTCATAGACTCTGTTCCAGTTTTCATCCCCGGAAACGGCAGCAAATACCGGCAGATACTGCATGATAAAATCCGAAGTCCGCACTGCGCCATAGTAGGACTCAGTCGGTTCACATTCCGACACCCAGTCCCCCAGCGTCAGCGTTCCATATTCCGCATTGACCTCGTACTGCATAATATCTGCAAGCATATCCTTTGCCGCCCTCAGATAATCAATCTCACCGTCACTGCCCCAGATCTGGTCGGCCAGAAGCAGGGCATAGGCAATGTCCATATCGCCATCTGTGGCAGAATCACATGAGCCGCCGGTCATGCTGCCGTTTTCCGCGCCGTCAATCAGGGCAGAACCATTGTCGCTCTGCTGCCATGACATAAGATGCGGCCCGATATCACTGGGATGTGCCTGATAAAAGCGGTACATTCCGTCAAAATAGGTTTTTGCCGCTGCATCCTGCTGTGCCAGACAGGCAAAAATAAGCATGCCGTAACCATGTGCTTCTGATACCGTCACCGGAACCGAAACAGAATCTCCGGCATAGCTGTCCTCAGTATAGCGGACATAATACTGCATTTCACCGGATACATAAGGATCCTTTGTAACATAGGTCTGCTTCCAGGTCTCGTAAAATTCCGCTGTTTCTGCGGAAATCTTGCTGCCTCTGACTGTTTTCGGCCGGGCTTCTTCGGCACAGCCGGAAAACGTCGCCGTATACAACATGACGGCTGTAACCACGGCAAAAATTTGTTTCATCCCCTTCATCATGGTACGCTCCTTTTTGAAAAGTTGTTCTCATAAGCGCGAAGCACTTCCTTGTTCTGGATTCGAAAAAACGGATGGCTTCTCACAAAAAGAAACCATCCGTTTCTATCAGAGCCTGTTTTTACAAGCATATCCGCATGCCTTTTCCGCAAGGCACACGAAAGCCGATACAAAACAGACGTTTATCCAATTGCATTTGCACTGACGCTTACTTTGCCAGTGCCTGTTCTGCTGCTGCCAGCTTTGCGCTGCAAACAAATACATCCATTGCCTTCTGGAGTTCTTCCTCTGTGGGGAAGGTAGGAGAAATCCGGATATTCTCATCCTCCGGATCTACGCCGTGCGGGAAGGATGCACCGGCACCAGTGAGAACAACGCCGGCTTCCTTACACAGGGAAACAATGCGCTTTGCACAGCCCTTCTGATTGAAGGAAATGAAGTAGCCGCCCTGGGGATTCGACCAGTTGGCAATGCCCAGGTCTGCCAGTTCCTGCTCCAGTGTGTTTTCTACAATCCGGAACTTCGGTGCGATCAGTGCCTTGTGCTTCTTCATGTGCTCTACCAGGTTTTCGAACTTGCCGCCGAAGAAACGCAGGTGGCGCAGCTGGTTCATCTTATCGTAGCCAATTGTAGAGAAGCCCAGCGCCTTTTTCAGATAGGCCAGGTTGTTCTGGCTGGCTGCGATCACAGCAATACCAGAGCCGGGGTGTGTGATCTTAGAAGTGGAAGCAAACATATAGCAGATATCTTCGTTGCCTGCTTTTTTCGCTTCTTCCAGCAGATTTGCCTGTACCGGCGGATTATCTACCAGATGGTGTACGCAGTAAGCATTGTCCCAGAAAATCCGGAAGTCCTTTGCCTTTGGCTTCAGTGCGGCAAAGCGCTTTACTACTGCATCGCTGTAGACAACGCCGCCGGGGTTGGAGTACATCGGTACGCACCAGATTGCCTTAATGGTGTCATCTTCTGCCACCAGCTTTTCCACAAGATCCATATCCGGGCCGTCTTCCAGCATCGGAACGTTTACCAACTCCATGCCCAGGAATTCACTGACAGCAAAGTGGCGGTCATAGCCGGGAACCGGGCACAGTACCTTTACCTTGTCATACTTGCCCCAGGGCTTGCTGCCCATCACGCCGTTGGTCATTGCCAGAGACATTGCCCAGTACATAATGTTCAGGCTGGAGTTGCCGCAGACAATGATATCTTCCGGCTTTACGCCCAGCATCGGTGCAAAGAATGCCTTTGCTTCCGGCAGTCCGTCCAGACAGCCATAGTTCCGGCAGTCCAGTCCGTTTTCTGCCCGATAATCTTCTTCTGTCAGACAGGTGGTAATCCCGTTGGTCAAATCCAGCTGCTTCGGAGACGGCTTACCTCTGGACATATCCAGCTTCAGATTTGCTGCCTGAAATGCAGCATACTGCTTCTGGCATTCTGCCTGAAACGCTTCCAGTTGTTCCCGATTCATTTCTGCTACTCTCATTGCTCACTCACCCGGCCCGTTATCTCGGGGCCTTCCCTTCTGAAAAAAATCTGGTCGGCGCTGCATATCCGTGACACGGATTTTTCATCCGCCGACATCTGGTGCAGGTTCCCTGCACACATCGTTTCTATTATAGCACATCTTTCCCTGGAGTGCAAGTGTTCTCGCAGAAAAAACAAAAATTTCTCATTTTCTCTCGCCGCGCCAGTTTTCAGGCCAGGCCGCCCCGCTCATAGAACCCTGTCTGAATGGCATAGGTACAGCCGCAGAGGAAGCGATAGCGCTCCTGAATGGGACTGAGCAGAATGGCATCCGCAAATGCATCCCCACCGAATTCCCGTGCGCAGGCACGCAGCTGTTCCAGATTCCCCGGAGTAAATCCAAACTGAAACAGACAGAGATATTTTGCAATGTATACACTGTACAGCGTATACAGCAAGATCACAAAGCGCAGCAGCAGGCCGTCTGTGACCGGCTGTAAAACTGTATCCGTTTCTGCGGCAGTCATCAGCTTGCCCAGTGTCAGGCGACTCAGATCCCCTTCCAGCAGCTTCCACAGCTGCGGTGTCTGCTCCTGGGAGAAGAACGGCGCCACTTTCTCCTGCATTGCCTCTGAAGAAAGCTCCGCCCGGACACTGCCGTTGGGATAGCCCTCCCGTTTTTTGCCGTCCAGCTTTACGCAGAGCTGTTCGATGTAATTTTCATTTTCCAGCAGGCCGGGAATGGTATAACCGCCCAGCATGGGAATCGCATGATACCGCTGCCCGCTGTCGCAGTACAGGAACACCTGGTTCTCCACCTGGGGATGACTCTCCCCAAATGTAATCCCGGCCATGGCAAATTCTGTGATCGCACTGTTGCAGTATGCCGGAACGCCCATCTTCTCTTCCATCTGAGTTTGCAGCTCCGGAAACCGGATTTGCTGTTCCAGCCCGGTTTTATAACGCATTGCCTGGAACATGGACGGCATAATGCCAACACCCACATTCAGCACATCAGACGGCTTCAGGCAGCTGGCGCTGAGCATTTGCTGCGTGGTCTCCCACACCAGTTCCACCAAAGTGGGAATATCCAGCGATCCCGGCCGATAGGCAATTGTCTTTTTCTCCAGTGCTGCGGAATTCATGGTGGTCAGGCCAATGGAGATTTCCTTTTCATCCACATATACACCAACTACAAATTTATAGGTTTCGTTAATATCCAGAAGGATTTTCCGCCGACCTTTCCGGGTACTGCCGTTTGGCTCTGCCGGTTCTTCGCCCACTTCCTCCAGAATATGCTGATCAATCATTTCATTCGTAATAATTGTCACCGCTGCACGGGTAATTTGCAGCAGCGCTGCAATATCCACACGAGAAATGGGACCCTTTTCCCGTACTGCCTTTAACACTTGCATCCGGTTCCGTCTTTTCAGATCAAGTTTACTGATCCCGCCTTCTATCATCTTTGTATTCCTCTTTTTTCATCAGGTTCTGTCCCCTGTCCAAATACGCCGATTCAGACAAGTTCGCCTTTATTTTTGGCATTTTTCACAAAATGCATGTGCTGTAAGCGTTCAATAAATCACATTTTAGCACAGCATTTTCGGGAATGCAAGGGAAACCAACTGAAAATGTTGAAAAGTTTACACTTTTATCACATTGTCAATTTCCTGGCTTTTGTTTTCTCAATTTTCTATAAAAAATCAGCGCAAAGCCCCGGGAATCAGGTACTTTGCACTGGTTCTGCCGTCCAATTTCTAAAAAAATCGCTTCCACCACTTGTCGCGGCGCTATACTGGAAAGTCGCTGCCGGACTCGCCCTATTGCAGCAGCGACTGCCCGAATGTAAACAGCTTTACCATCAGGGGCATGGTCAGCATAGACAGCAGGGTAGTAACTGCGAAAATATGCGAAGCATAGCCGTCATTCATGCCGTGTTTCTGGCATTGCAGGGTGCACATCGTAGCCGAGGGGGCCGCCATCAGCAGCATTACCACCAGACGAATATTGTCCGGGATAAACGTCAGTGGCAGGAACAGCAGACAGAGCACCAACGGTACCAGAATCAGCTTTACGGCGCTCACATAATACACACGGGGATTACGGAAGGCACGGGGCAGGTTAGCCTGTGCCACGCTGATACCGGAGGCAATCATCCCCAGAGGCGTATTCAGCCCGGAGACGTAGCCACAGGCGGTTTGCAGCAGCTCCGGAAAGTGGATACGGAAAAAGAACAGCAGCAGGCCGATGACAATGCCGATCATGGTCGGCGAGGTCAGCTTTCGCAGCAGCGCCTTCCGGTCGTGCTGTCCCGTAAGGAGCAGTATGCCGTGTGTCCAGGCGAACACGAAAAATACCGTCAGAAAGGCCGTGCAGTAGAACACGCCCTCCGTCCCCAGCAGTGCGCTGGCCAGCGGAATTCCCATAAAGCCGCAGTTGCTGTACACCACAGAAAAGCGCTCAATGGCGGTTTCCCGGCCATCCTTCTTCCGAATCAGAAACTGCGCCAGGAGAATCACAATGCCATAGGCCGCCGCCGCCAGCACAAATGTCCAGAGCAGATTTTTTACCAGCTCCGGCTGATATTCCACGTCTGCGTAGGCAGTCACCACCAGAACCGGTGTCACAATTTCCAGCACAAACGCGGAGAACTGCCGGCCGCCCTTTGCATCCACAATTTTCGTCCGGTATGCGATCATGCCCACCAGATTCAGCAGCAGCAGCAGCACTGCCTGTTTTAAAATAATTCCTGCCATTTTCCATTCCCCCGTATTTTTTCTGAAAAAAGCGGAACACGGGGAAAGCCGTATTCCGCTTTTAGTGTAGCATAATTTCTTTTCAGTTTTGCAGTGATTATATGAAAATCGGCTGAATTTGCACTCCATCTGCCGCCTGTTCCACTGTTTCTGGCAGTCTGGTAAAATCCGCCACCATGGAGGCCGGCTTTTCCTCCGGCGCATCCTGGCGCAGAGGCACGAAATAAAAGTGCTTGGTATTCAGCAAAAGGCCGATATTTTTCGCCGAAGCGCGCAGTGCGTCATTGGTGGCCACTGCCAGCACAATAGGCTTTTGCCGCCGCAGCATGGACTTCACTGCCATAGTTGCAGTGGTATCTGTGATTCCGTTTGCCAGCTTTGCCGCTGTATTTGCGGTACAGGGTGCCACGACCAGCAAATCCAGCAGATTTTTCGGTCCCAGAGGTTCCGCTTCTGCAATGGTGCGGATTGCCTTGTTTCCGCAGATTTTCTCCAATTCGGCAACACGGTCGGCCGCCGCCCCGAACCGTGTATCTGTTTTTGCAGCGTGTTCCGAAAAAATCGGCGTCAGCACTGCTCCGGCTTCCCGCAGGCGCTTTGCCTGCGCAAAGGCGGCGGAAAAGGTACAGAACGAACCGGTTATCACAAAGCCGATTCGTTTACCTGTCAGTTCTTTCATGAACCAGTCCCCTTTCCACAAGAATATTCCGGATGGTATCCGAAATGATTTGACCTGCTGTTTTGGGGGCAACTTTCCCCGGAGCGACCGGAACAGATTCACACATTACCGCAGGCAGATTTCCAGCGCATCGGGAAAAATCCGCACTTCTTTCAACAAAATTTCCACGGCCTGGCGGCGCTGCTCCATAGATGCACCATTCCACCAGCGCTGCCAGGATTGTTCCGTTTTCTTTGCGCACACCGGTACATTCTGTATGGCAAGCTGCTGTTCCAGCCGGCATTTTTTTCGGTGCAGGGATTCCAGTTCCTGGCGCAGATAGGGCACAGCGGCAGAGGGCTCTCCCATTTCCGCCGCAATCCGGCGCATTTTCTCTTCCAGTTCCGCCAATTCCACCGAAGCGGGATCCGGCCGTTCCGGCTGCTTCTTTTGAGCGTAGGGCAGCACCGTTTCGGCGTATTCGGTCAGCACCGGCAGCACCGCTTCCTCCACTGTCCGACTGCGCAGGCCGGAAATCCCACGGCAAATTCCCAGCCGTTTTCCCCGGCAAACCCAGTATGTATAGGCAGCGCCAGCACCGTTGTTCCGGGTGTAGCAGCGCTGACCGCACAGGCCGCAGCACACGTGTCCCTGGAGCCAGGAGGTGTGACCAGAGCCATTCTTTTTTCCAATTTTTCGGGTCAGCAGGCGCTCCTGAACGCCAATCCACAGGGCAGATTCCACAATTCCCGGATGCAACCCGGCCGCAATGTGCAGTTTTCGCGCACCTTTTTCGCCGCTGTGGTAGGCATGGCAGCCGTTTCCGGCGCAGTATTCCAGCAGTGTATGATCCAAAATTGCCCCGGACTGCTGCAAAAATCGCGCACTGTCCAGGTTTCCCTGCACATAAACCGGGCTGTGCAGAATCCGCGCTACGGTGCTGTTTGACCACAGCTGTCCCGTTCGGGTACGGCTGCCCTGTTCATTCATCTGCTGCACGACTTCCTCAATCGAACCGTGTTCCAGCCCATATGCGCGGTACATTTCCTGCACCTGCGCCGCTTCCTCTGGCAGTGGTGTCCAGACAGTCGTCTGCTTACCGTCCACCTTAACTTTTGCCGCACTGTACCCATAAGGCGGCGTTCCGCCCAGCGCCATTTGTTTCAGCGCCCGCGCATAGTAGTTATCGCGCACCCGGCCGGCAATTGTTTTCTGCTCCATCTCTGCAAACATCATCAGCATATGCAGCAGCATGCGGCCGATTTCCGTGTGAGTGTCAAACTGCTCCCGAACCGATTGAAGCGTCACATCATATTCCCGAAACAGCGCCATCATGTTGGAAAAATCGCAGAGAGAACGGGAAATCCGATCCAGTTTATACACCAACACAGCCTGCACCTGCTTCTGTTTTATCACATTCAGGAGTTTTTGGAATCCAGGGCGGTTGGTATTGGTTCCGCTAAAGCCCCGATCAAAAAAAACAAGCGGCTCTTCAGATGGCTCCAGCAATTTTTGACAGCTTTCAATCTGCATCTCAATGGAAATGGAATCTGGCCGTTCCACAGATTGCCGGGCATAAATGGCCTTCATACGTCTCACCTCAACCTTTGCGAATATTTCTCTCAGAGGGTACACGTTTTTCGGCAAATTGTCTCCAACTTCTCCGGAAATTTGCCAAAAAAACGTGCTACCTATTTTTATGGAAATCTACGGCCAATTATGCATACAGATAACACAAAAAGGCACCCCTGAAAAATCAGGGATGCCTTTTTTAACGCTTTACGCGTGTCATTCAGTTGCGATCTGCATCTGAGATGCAGTCAGCTCTTACTTTCTCTTCTTGGAAACCAGAGCAACGCCGCCGATAACAGCAACAGCAACAGCTACGCCAGCAACCGGCAGAGCGTCACCAGTCTTCGGAGAAGAAGTAGATGTAGCCTTCTTGGCCGGAGCCTTAGTTGTAGTTGCAGCAGCAGTTGTGGTAGAACCAGTAGCTACCGGAGCATCTGTAACAGTTGTTGTTACAACCGGAGCCGGAGCGCCAGCGATTGTGATCTTACCGCTTACTACAGACGGAACTTCGTCAGCGCCAGTAGCGTCCTTGTAAGTACCCTTACCACCGGTCTTACCAGTGTCAGTAGCAGTCAGAGTGAAGGTGTCGCCTTCAGCAGCAGTTTCCGGAACCTTAACGGTTACATAACCAACTTCGCCAGCCTTCAGTTCCTTAGTGCTGATGATCGGATACCAAACAAAGCCATCAACGCAAGCTGCTGCGCAAGTACCCTTGTTAGCATCAGCGTCAACATAAGTCAGGCCATTGTCCAGAGAGAAACCGAAAGCAACGCTTACGAAAGAAGCAGATGCACTGATCGGCAGAGTAACCTCATAGTTAGCTTTCTTCAGATCAGCCAGAGTGATTTCAGTAGAACCAACGGACAGTGTGCCGCCAGCTGCGCTTACAGATGTAGCCATTGTAGCTGCGCATGTAGCAACTACTGCAGCAGCAGAAAGAGCTGCCATTGCTTTTTTAAATGTAGTCTTCATTTTTTCTATTTCCTTTCAAGAATAAATTTATGTAATATATCATGTGATGCGATATGCACCTCGCATCACTGATACATACAAGCAATTAAAATTTGTGTTTGGATTGCCTTTCCGGCAGTATCTTACAGATTCAGACCTTAGTCCTTGTTCAGATACTTGTTTGCCAGAACGTCAGTCCACAGAGTTTCCTCATCGTCCTTATTACCAGCATACTGCTGAGCGTAATAAGTCAGGATGAACAGAGCATCATCATTGGTGATGAGCTTATCCTTGCTGTCAGTACCCAGCTTAGATTCTGTATCTACATCAGATACGAAGTAAACCAGTTTTTCCAGCAGAGCATTGGTCTTTGCAGTCGCAGTGAATGCAACATCCTTTGCACCTGCATTGACATTGGAGTAGTAGGTCAGAGTCTGCAGAGCATCGTCATTGTCTACCTTACCATTCAGGTTAGTGTCACCCTTCAGAGCAACAGCTACTTCCGGCTTTGTATCAATTGCGATGGTATCAGAGCCTTCAACGCCAGTGGTGTAGTAAATGTCTACGCCGCCCTGGTAATAGATCTTACCAACCTTATCCTTGTCAGCCAGCTTTGCATTTGCGTCTACAACAGTCTTGTAAACTTCGCCCGGAGTGCTCTTGAAGCCGATGTAAGCATCGATGGATGCAGCATCATCATAAACGGTTTCCTTGCCGTTCTTCAGAGTCAGCTTAACAGCGCTGATCAGATCAGAAGCATTGAATGCCTTATCCTTGGAGAAGTATACGCCATTGGAAGCCTCAGCTGCAACAGTTTCAACAGCAATGCTGTCTACTTCACTCGGATCAACTGCCGGAGTGGTAGTTGTGGTAGTTGTTACCGGGTTATCCGGATCTTCTGTTGTTGTGGTAGTAGTTGTTGTTGCCTTGTCTTCCAGAACAACTTCAACTGCACGGTCTACATCGAAGCCAACAACGCCATTTGTGCTTACAGTAGCAGAAACAGTCTTCTTGGTGTTAACTTCCTTTACAGTCTTATCCAGATTCAGCTTAGCAACCTCTGCCTTTGCATATTCTTCCACAGCAGCTGCTTCTTCATCCGGAATGGTGAATTCAACAGTATATGTACCGCCTGCTGCAGCAACAGTGAAGTCGCTGCCGTCCTTAGCCAGAGCAGCCAGGTCGCTTGCGGTAACAGAAATCTTTACATTTACATCAGCATCTGCCAGGCTCTTGTTCAGAGAGTCTACAGCAGTGTTGAAAGTTGTGCCGTACTTTGCAACCAGGCCGTCAACAGTGTTCGGCAGCTTAGCAGCAGAAGCGATGTTGTTCTTTACTGCATAGTTGATTGCAGCTGCAACAACCTGATCTGCGGTGTCATAGCTCTTTGCAGCGAAGTTTGCATCCTGTACCAGCTTGATCTTGTCGCGCAGGCCAGCAGCCTTGTTCTTGATATCGCCGCCGATGTTTGCCAGTTCAGCAGCATCTTCTGCGCTTACGCCCTTATCTGTTGCGATCTTTGTCAGCTGTGCGCTCAGATCATCATAGATTGCATCCAGATAATCAGCAACAGTTGTTGCGGTATAGGTCTTGCCGCCTGCTGTCAGAGTCAGTTCCAGCGCAGCTTCCTTTGCATTTGCCAGATCTGCCTTTACAGAAGCAGTGTAGCTTGCCTTCATGTTGTCTGTGTTCAGTTCCAGATCACCATAGCCCTGTTCTGCGAACTTAGCCTTCAGATCCGGTACAACATAGCTGGAAAAATCAGCTGTGCCAGTGATTGTAACATTGCTGCCGGAAACCTCAGCGGTCGGATTTTCAGAAGCATTTACAACGTCCTTGATCAGGGAAGCATAGTAGCTGCCGCCCAGTGTGTTTGCAACTGCCTTTGCGTCAACGGTAAAGGTCTTACCGTCAGCAGAAGCCAGCTTGCTGTTCAGGACTTCGTTCCAGTTGGATTCCTGAGTGAATGTGATTGTAGTTGCGTCCTTGTCCACGCTAGTCGGGAAATTGATGTCCGGCTTTACATACTTAACGTCCGCAGTTGTAACTTCTGTTACAGCGCCGTTAAATGCAGAAGCAGAAATAGCAAGAACCTGGCCCAGCGCAACCGGAACTGCAACGGCTGCTGCAAGAACTCTGTTAAAATTCTTCATTCTTTTTTACCTCTCTTTTTGTTTGTTGCTTTGCCGCCTGCATGGATGTCATTCATCCAACCCCAACAGAACCACCGGCGCCCGGTTCTCGAACCGCTTTTCCGAAATGTCCGGCCGCCGCCTGTACGGCAAAAATTACTGTTTACGGAGCCACAATATATTGACACCATAAACAATTTACACATGTATTTTAACATATTATTGCCCTCGTGTCAAGCCCATCCGCACAATTTTTTTAAAATTCTTCAGGAGATATCTGCCTTGTTTTTGTCGCTTTTACACAATTTTCTCGCTCCATTTTTCAAATTGCCCCTAATATTTCCGACACTTCAGGTTTTTTCCTGTGTCAATCTCTCTTTTCCGGCGGAAGGGACAGTGCCCACACGACCTGTGTGCCCAGACCCTTAGCTGCCTCAAAATCCGTGCCTCCCGGCCGGGATGCCAGATCGATGACCAGAGCATCCGACGGCAGCTTTTCCAGAATTTCCCGGTGCAGCAGCAGCGCCGGAACGGTAATTCTGCTGATGCATACTGATGAAAACCAGATCCGCCGTCTCTGCCTCCTGCGAAAGCGCCGTCACCGGCACCGCCCGGATTCCCAGCAGCTCCGCCTGTGCCCGGGAGACACAGCGTCTGGCGCAAACTGTCACCTCCACCCCCATTGCACGCAGCCGGGGTGCCAGCGCCTGGCTGATTCTTCCGTATCCCACCAGAACCGCCCGGCTTCCGCTGAGAGTGGTTCCGGTTTCCTCCATGGCAATCTGGATGGCACCCTCTGCCGTGGGGATGGCATTGCGCAGGCAGAGTTCCTCCCGCTGCATGTAATCCGCCGCGGTCTGACCGGCCGCCTCTGCCGCCTTTTGCACACTTGCTCCACAGCCGCCGCCCAGAACCAGTGCATCCTGTTTCCCGTGGCGCAGCAGCATTTCCAGCGACAGTGCCCCGTCCCCGAACGGCGCCGGCACGGTTTTTCCGTCCGGACAGGCCGGCATAGGCAGCACCAGTACGTCATAGGGCATCAGCTGTTCCGGCTGCGGCTCCTCCGGCAAAAGTCCCTGGGTTTCCACCGTCCATCCCGGCAGCCGCCGCAGATTTTCCGCCGCATACCGCTGGCGCAGGTCGCCGCCTGCCACCAGAATGCTTCGTTTTTGTTCCATGTTCTATCCCCTCTCTCGCCGCTGACGAAAGTTTCCACAGGTTTTCAACTTTTCCACGCGCATGGCGGTGGAAAACTGCTTCCTGTGAGAAGCATCGATCGGTTCCGATGGAAACGATCTGTCACACTCCATCCTATGCAGCAGGCAAAAAAACGGTGACGGCAACGAAGAACCGCCCGGCAAGTTCATGCCGAGCGGTTCTTCGGAAAAATAATAAGGAGAATGTATGAAAAAAACAAGATGTCAAAAGATGTTAGCCTGCGGATTCCGCTTTGCTCCGGTCACATGCAGCCGGACAGGAAATGTGCAGGGAACTGCGCGTCATTTTTACGCGCCGGAAAGGAAATTCTGATTTTTCTATTGTTTCCCTTAGTTTTGGGTGCTCTTGACTTCCTGGAGCTTGACCTCCACCTTCTGCGGTGTGCCGTTGTTGCGGACAATGGTCAGTGTTATGGTATCACCGGCATTGTACTGGTTCTTTACGGCGTTCAGCTCTTCTGTTGTAGAGATCTCCTGATCCTGGATTGCGGTGATGACATCTGCAGCCTGAATGCCGGCCTGATCTGCGGCACCCCCGTCTGTCACACTGATGACATAGGCACCCACCGGAATATTATAGGCCTGAGAAACGGCTTCGGTTACATCCTGGCAGGTAATGCCCAGCTGCGGCCGTCCGGTTACATAGCCGTAATTGATCAGATCATCAATAATGCTCTTGGCTTCTGTCATCGGGATTGCAAAGCCGATGCCTTCAATGGTGGCACTGCTGTTGGAGTAGGTGGAGGACATCTTCGCGGAGTTGATGCCAATCACCTGGCCGGAGCTGTTGATCAGCGGGCCGCCGGAGTTACCGTTGTTGATGGCCGTATCTGTCTGAATCAGGGTCATAGTGTTGTCATTGATGGTGACCTTCCGGTTCAGGGCGGAGATAATGCCGCAGGTAACAGTGTTCTGGAATTCCAGACCCAGCGGGTTACCGATTGCCACTACAGTTTCGCCGACCGCACACTTGGAGCTGTCTCCGAACTCTGCCGGTGTCAGATCGCTGGCATCAATTTTCAGCACTGCGATATCTGCTTCTTTATCGTAAGCTACGATGCGCGCATCGTAGGTGGTTGTCTCATCGGACATCGTTACCTGTACAGAAGTAGCTTCACCGTAACCATATTCATCATCATAGATAACGTGAGCATTGGTAACAATGTAGCCATCCTTGGACATAACAATACCAGTACCTACGCCTGTTGCCTGCTGGCTGTTGTCCTGGCCGCTGCCGCTTCCGCCGTAGCCGAAGAAGTTGCCGTAATAGTTCTGGTTGTTTCCGTTGCTGGTAGCAAAGGTGGACTGTACACCTACAACAGAAGGTGTTACCTTCTTGACGATATCTGCCACAGACATGGAGCCGTTGGTAGAGGCCAGCTGAATCCAGCTTTCACTGGAATCACTGCTGCTGCCGGACTGGCTGCCCGAAGCGGTGCTGTCCGATTTTTTGGAAGAACCCTTGCTGTCAGCGCTGCTGGACTGTTCTGCCACAATGGAGGTGCCATTTTCACTATTATAAGAACGAACGCCCTCATATACACCGATGGAAGCGCCGGAAACCAGTACCATAGAAAGTACAAAGGCTGCAACCTTCAGTCCGGTATGCTTTTTCTTCGGCTTCTTGTCCGGATCTCCCGGCTTTCTGCCGTTGGGATCCGAGTAGTAGTTTACATATGTGTAGCCGTTGTTTTCCTTCTGGGGTGCTGCACCAGAAGCTGCGGTATTTCCGGCAGTGCCTGCGCCGCTGTGCACGGCTTCGTCCTGATGCGGTGTTGTGTTCCGATAATAGCCATTCTGATATGCATACGGATCATTGCCCGCTGCACCGCCCTGCGCACCATTCTGTGCATTCGAAGTATTCATATTGTTGTTTTCAAAATCAGCCATAACACAATCTTCCTTTCTCTATCACAAAAGGCTTTGCCGCACCTTTTCTTTTGTGCGGTGCCTCTTTCGCTTGCTGTAATTATAATTATACGGTTTTTTGTGATAATCATATGATAATCCATAGAAAAGAGGATAAAATGCCGCACCACACATGCTTCACATTCTTCACAGAGGCAACAAAACGGACAGTATACCGGTATCATACCCGGTACTGCCCGTTTTATCCGAATCACAATTTAAAGCATGTTGACACTAAGAGCCTGTCTTCACAAACGTATACACACACCTTTTGGGATAATTTTATGCATACTGCTTCAAGAACTCATCCAGTGTAATGCTGCTGCCGGCATTCACCATAGAATAGTATTGCAGCCACAGGAACGCATCCTGGATGCTGATTTCCTGGTTGCCGTCTGCATCTGCGGCTCTGCGCTGTGCCGGGTTCAAGGTATTGTCACCGCCGGCAGAAACCACGGCATACTGTGACAGCGTGAGGAATGCATCCTGAATGCCCACACTGCTGTCCCCGTCCACATCGCCCAGTGTATAGGCTGTAGCCGTCCGCTGGCAGACGGTCTGGATGGTCTGATCCATCTCGGCACGTTCTGCCTGAAGGCTGCTCTGCTGTCCGGTTGCGGTATAGGCCGCCCCAATCACACTGCCGTCACCCTGTGCAAGGAGCGGATCGGCTTCCAGCAACGCAGAAGCAAGGAACACCTGTCCCACCGGCGTAAAGGTCATTTGCAGATTTCCGATATCTGTGAGGAAAAAGCCCATGCTCTCCTGCTTTCCGGTTCCCACATAGGAAGCCGCATAATCTGCCACAGACACATTTGCCAGCTGATCCAGTCCCTGTACCACTGTATTGATCCCGGTGGAGATTGTCATTTCACTGGCCGCACCCACAAAGGCGCTGGTATAACTGCCGCCATTGAGACACACATCCAGATAGTAGAAGAGTTCTGTTGCGGCCTCTGCCCGTTTGGGAGACAGTCCCATTGCATTGATATTCACCGCCATAGGATTCAACACATTTTGCACCACAATGTCTGCTGTGGGGTTCTGCTGGTGAATCAGCTGTACGGCAGTTTGCAGATTGGCATTTGTCTGCGCAACCTGATCCGGCAGTGTGCTGATAACCTGCTGAATAATCATGGTCGGTGTGCCGGACGGGATACCACTCAGCATTCCTGACAGAGTTGTATAAGAGGAAGCATTCGGCACATAGGGGTTATCGAAGAACACGGTATTCAACAAATCATTCACACCAGACGATACGAAGATCACATCCGCGTTCCGGACTTCCTGCCGCACAGTGCTGTCGCTTTTCAGCTGCTCCACCAGCTGGGCAGAGGTCTGATGCAGCTGCGCCTGGTTGGAAGCCGTTCCGTCAAAGTATGCTGCCGCCAGATCTGCCGCAGAGCTGCCATCCGTACCAGCCACCAGGCAGTCATCCCCCAAAGCAACTACATGTATCGGAGACGCCTCAGCTGCTGCCGCAGAAAAGCTGCCGCTGCCGGCTCCGATTCCTGCCGCACACACCGCCGCACAAAGCAGTGCCGTACCCTTTTTCCAATTCCATTTTACCATAAATTCTGATCCTTTCTGACAAATGGACAGCACCGCACCAATTTAATGTGCAAGGCTGCCTTTTTTTCATACCGACAAGCCTCCGCATTGCAATACGGATTGCCTTTATTATAAACATTTTCCGTTCTTCTGTCAAGCCGCGGCCTGACACACACATCCTCCGGCCGCCCTATATATGCCTTCCTTTTCGGGGAGAGGAATCGCCGCAGGCGGTGGATGGGTTTCTATGTAAACCTTTTTCACAATATATCAACTTCACGCAACAAATGAAATCGATTTCTCATACTTTATAATTTTACGCGAACAACTGCATAGATTTTTCCAAAAGGGCAGATCTCCCCATTGGTTTTCAGCGGCTTTTTATCCGTATTTCACACAACGAACACAATCGGGGCGTATACTAAGATCATGCTCCGAAAGGGGCATGTAACATCCTCTAACCGTCCTGCGTACACCCCGATGCAGGACGGTATCCCCAATAATCCCTATATCATAGCAAAAAACGCTCCTCACCCCGGAGCGTTTTTTGTTGCCTTTTTTCAAATTCACACAAGGAAACAGCCTGTCACAGGAGATCGGAAAGTGAAAAACCTTCTCGGCACTCCTGCGGCAGGCTGTTTTTGCGTTGTTCTGTTTCAAATCGGGGTTCAGGATTCCTCTGCATCCCCGATATTTCCTATGAAGCGGAGCAGCAGCCACGCATCCCGCGCATCTACAACACCATCTGCATTAAAATCACAGTTTGCCATAGACTGTGCCTGTAAATCCGGCAAATCCTGGAGCAGATAGCGTTTTAGCAAAACCAGATCTGTCAGATCTAAGCTGCTGTCCAGATTCAAGTCCCCCGGTATGGTAGGCTGCGGCATGGCTTCTACTGTCACTTCGCACTGATAGATATTTCCGCCGCAGCTAACAGTAATCGTTGTAATTCCCGGCGCGACTGCCTGGATCACTGCTTCTCCCGGTTTCTTCCCTACACTAACCTTCGTGATTTCCGGATTGGCACTGTTCCAGATGCAGAGACTGCCGCCGCTGTTGCGCAGCGTCACATGTTTCGTATATCCTTCCACCAGATGAAACAATTCCTGTGACAGGCTCAGTTTCTCTGCCGTTGTCGTCATAATCACAGAAACCGTTGTTGTCACAGATGTCGTTTCAGAGGTGCTGGTTTCCGTGCTCGTGCTGGATGTGGTGACAGAACTGGTTTCTGTCACTGTCTCCGTTTCTGTTTCGGTTACCGGCTGTGTCTGCGTTTCTGTTGTCATTGTGGCCGTTTCCGTCTGGGTTTCTGTGGGAGTAGTCTCTGTCTCAGAAACGGTAGACTGCGTTGTGGCAGTGGTTTCCGTCACAGGAGCTGCTGTGTCGGATGCAGTCTCCGTTACAGTTTCCGTTGTCGTGATAGTCGTGACAGGCGGCTCTGTTGTACTCGGTTCCCGGCTGTCCACAACGTGAATAGTACCGCCCACCAGCTGGGGCACAGAGGTTTTCTCCTGACTGTCCATAACACTGGCATTCAGGCCGCCGGCAGAAGCAGCACTCATAAGAACCGGAATCGTGTCCCCTGCCTTTACCGTCTCCGGCAGCTGGAATGTTATCGTTCCCAGCTTTTCATCCGAATAGATATAACTGGTGTCCGGATCAATGGCAATAAATTTTAGCCACACCTCATCCGGGCTGGTGGCCAGATCTGCCTGAAGCCCCAGTTCATCTGTATAGGTGCTCTCTGCTTTCATCACGCTGACACCGTCTGTCTCCCATGTGATGCCAAAGCTCAGGGAGGAAAAGCCGTTGTTTTTTGCTGCACGCACCGGAACGCTTACCTGATACTCTCTGTATTCCAGCGTTTCCAGTTCCACTGTAACATCATCCACCTGTACCCGGACAGCGCTGTTCTTCTCCTCTGTGGAAAGCACCCGGATTTTTCCGGATTGCAGCTGCAGCCGTCCGGTATCCTTTGCCGGATTGGCAATCACCGCTTCGGTTCCGTCCGCCGCCGTATCCTTTGCTGTCAAAATTGTTTACACTGACGTTTCGTGTGTAAAGGTGTCTCCGGCCGCCGCATCCTTTCGCACACGAAACGTCAGTGTAAACAATTTTGTGTCCCGGTAGACATAGCCGCCGCCCTGATACTGCACAGAAATCCAGTCACTGTTTCCGCCTACCTCCGGGTGGGACAACACACGAAGATTTTTTTCATCATCGCTGACGCATTCCACTTCTGTCAGATCTGCGCCGTTCCAGGAGATGCCGAATTCCAGCTTGGAAAACATGCTCAGCGCAGAAATGCTCACAGGAACAGACACCTCGTAATTGTTCGCTTCCAGTTCTTCCGGTGTCACATCAATTTCCGGCACGGTAACCGTTCCGTCTGCCGCCACTGTGATATCCGGCGTGCTGTTGACGTGAATCGAACCGCCGGTAAAGGTCAGTTCGCCCTTCTGCCCTACATTATTTATAATAGTTGCCTGAATGCTGCCTATCTCAGTTTTACCGCCGATCCGGTAGGTGGCACCGGCATAGACAGATTCCGGCACCTGAAACCGCAGGGTAAACAGTTCGCTTCCGGAATAGGTACTGTCCGCAAACAGCTGAAACCATCCGCTGCCAGAAGCATTGGAAACAGACGGCAGCAGGGACAATCCGGAAGGCACACTGCCGGAAGGCGACATGCCTACCAGCTGTTCCGGATCCCAGGAGACCCCGAACTGCACCCCGTAGAACCCGTTATTGGTTTTGGCTTCCACCGGGACTTCTACAATATAGTCATTGTCCTCCAGATCCTGCATGGTGACAGTAACGTTTTTTATCCGGACTTCCATCTTCGGCACAACGTGATCTACAATCTGAATGCCGCCGGAAATGCCGGCAACTGCGCCTTTTTCCTGTCCGGATGTATAGTTGATATCTTTTCCGAAAATATCCTGTGTTTCCACCTGAATGGGCAGAAAATCACCGCCCTGCACAGAATCGCTCACCTGAAATGTGATCTCGCACAATGCCGATCCGTCATAGCCAGTTGACAAAAACGGCATCCAAATCATATCCTTTTCCGGCGTATAGCTGAACATCGGCAGCAGTCCGCTTCCGGTACAGCGCGCCCCCAGCACAGTCAGCTGATCTGTATTCCAGGAGGCCGCCCCCTGAAATGCGTCAAATCCGGTATTGTTCGGTATCGTTACCGGTACTGTCACCAGATAATGGTTTTGCTTGAGCTGATCCATGGTCACTTCCGTCACGCCAATCTGCATGGTAATGGTGGGCAGCGTGATGGCCTGTTCCTCTGCGGATACCAGCGTCCCGGCCGGCAGCCACAGGCATGCAATGGTCACAAACAGCGCCGTGATCCAGGAGATTCCACGGCTGATTGCCTGTTTCATACGATTCAGCACCTTTCCTTTGTCCCATATTCCGGCATCTGAGCCAGTTTCGGGAATTCCGCTGTAAAATGCGGATCAAATTGGATTTCCAAACATTCTTCCAAGATCTTCCTCTCTTTATTATATCACTATTGCTGTAAACTGTCAACAAAACTATGCAGAATTTGTATGAATAAACAGTTTCTTCCAACCACTTTTGTCTGCTTTGTGCTACAGAGAAAAGCGAAACCGTGCACACTGGATTCAGCATGCACGGTTTCTGTAAAGCAATGAGAAAAAGAGAGATAACTGCAAAATTCAAATTTGCTAAAAATATCGGTGAGAATGAAAAAAACCGATATTACATAGAAGCAACCATCCTGCCATGTGCAATTCTAATTCCGGAAGGACGATCTGCCTTGCTTCTTGTAATTATTATAACATATCGTACCCCATTCGTCAACACCCTTTTTCCTGGAAAGCATGTAAAACATTTTCTTTGTTTTTTGTGCACCATGCACATTATCTAACAAAAACTATATTCATTTTTTCAGCATTCAATCAAATTTCGACTTTATGTAGCCCCCCTCTGTCAGGGGCGACTTACTATGCCTTCCCTTTAGGGAAGGGGAACCGCCGCCAGGCGGTGGTAGGGTTCCCAACTGAAATCTTTTTTCTTCATGTTTCAGTTCTATGTCAGCGGCAACATTTTCACTCCCAAAAAGCGCCCCCCACCGCCATTCCCGGCAGCAAGAGCGCTCCACAAATATTTTCTCTTATTTCAAAACAGATTCCTGAATGGTGAAGTGTGCCGGAATTCCGCCGTGCATAGCCAGATTCAGTTCGCCCTGAATCAGCGGCAGAAAATATTCCATCGCAGCATCACTGATGTTGTTGCCGGCCGGTGTGAGGAATTCCCGGGGCAGGAATTTTTCCCGGTTTGCAATCTGAGAAGCATCTGCCGGTTCCATAACAACCGTATAGGGTTTATTCCGCACCCGGCGGAACACCATAACCCGGCCGGTTTCGCCCCGGAGTGCACACTGTACGCCGGCAGAACCGATCTGCTCTGCCTCGTCAATATCCGTTTTGGAGCAGAGGTGCGAGGAACAGCGCTGCATGACATTCAATTCAATGGAGCGCACCTTACATCCCAATTTTTCCCGTACCAGCTGTTCCAGATATTTTCCGATACCGGAAAGATATTTGTGCCCAAAGCTGTCCACCAGCCCGGACTGCACGCCCTCCGGAACAGAAACACCCTCGGATACTGCCACAATTACTGCCTTATGCTTTGCCATTTCCTGCTCAACATCCCGGAGAAAACGCTCTGCGGAAAAGTGGGCTTCCGGAACATATACCAGATGCGGCGCCGGTTCTCCATAAGCGTGGAGCACAGCACTGGATGCTGTCAGCCATCCGGCATGCCGTCCCATTACTTCCACAATTGTCACAGAAGGAATGCTGTAAACCGAGCTGTCCCGAATGATTTCCTGCATGGTGGTAGCTACATATTTTGCGGCAGAGCCGAATCCGGGAGTGTGGTCTGTAATGCACAGATCATTGTCAATGGTCTTGGGAATGCCAATCATTTTGACATCCAGATCCTTTTCCTTGCAGTAGGCAGAAAGCTTTTGCACCGTGTCCATGGAGTCATTGCCGCCGATGTAGAAAAACGCACCGATTTTCCGTCGCTTTAAACAGGACACAATATCCTGATAGACAGACTCGTCCTCTTTCCAGTCCGGCAGCTTATACCGACAGGAGCCAAGCACAGTAGAAGGTGTCTGCCGGAGCAGCTCCATGTCTTCATTAGTAGAAATCATGGTTTTCAGATCAATCAGATGATCGTGAATAATCCCCTCGATTCCGTTGACAGAGCCAAAAATCGCGTCAATGGACGGATGTTTCAGCGCTTCCCGGAACACGCCCACCAGAGAAGCATTGATGGCACAGGTCGGGCCACCGGATTGAGCAACCGCAATATTCATACAAAAAATCTCACTTTCCCACAAAAAGTCATTCAAAAGCAGGTGAGACTGCACCTGCAAGAAAATACTATTTTATTATACCTGTTTTTCTCCGCTGTGTCAAGTTGCTATGAAGGGGACGCAAATACAAAAGGCTCCCCTTTAGGGCGGCCGGAGGACGTGCCTTGTGCTGAGATGTCAGCGTTAGCTGACAGAGGGGTTATGATATAAACCAGTGAAAAATCCTCTCCACCGCCCCATTCCCCCACATTCCCTATTGATTTTTTCTTTCAAATCTGGTATGATAGAGAAAGAATGGAGGATTGTGTATGAAATGGAAACAACTTACTGCGGCGGCAGTCGGGGCTGTAATGCTGCTGTCCATGACCGGGTGTGACCTGGCGG
>OGGV01000272.1_pt1 | contig 39132 bp, 31 predicted proteins | sample 1571301 | NCBI WGS metagenome assembly OGGV01 (sample SAMEA2582072, study PRJEB24529) | metagenome | biome: Human gut stool | place: China | collected 2011
ATACAAAACAGTGTTCCCTTTGGAACTCTGGATTGACGGCTACCACTACCCCACCTTGGCAGAGCTGCTGACCGAGACGCAGTCCGCGCAGGCGGACACGGACGCCCTGGCGGTAGATCAGGAATACCGCGTCGCCATGCTGGAACTGGGGCTGACCGACGACACTACCACTGACACCACCGCATAAGGAGGTAAACCTATGTTGTATCGTATCTGTAAACGCCTGATCGAGCGCGGCCAGACCGCTGGCCTTGCGGAAAAAATTGATGTTTTTTACGCCCTCGGCCGCATCACCGAGGCCGAGTACAAAGAACTGACCGAGCTGCTGGCCGAAAAGGTCGGCAGCAAGAGCGAGGAGTGAGCCTATGGCAATCAAGCAATACAGCCTTGCCAGGGACGGCGCTAAACAGCTGTCCCCGGCCTTTAAGGTGCGGGAGTTCCGGTGCCGGGACGGCAGCGACGCTATCATGATCGACCAGACCCTCGTGGTGCTGCTGCAGGCCATCCGGGAACACTTCGGCAAGCCCGTGACCATCACCAGCGGGTACCGCACGGCGGCCCACAACACCGCTGTGGGCGGAGCAAAATCCAGCCAGCACCTGCTGGGCCGGGCCGCAGACATTCAGGTGCAGGACACCGACCCGCTGGCCGTTGCCGCCTACGCTGAAAGCCTGATGCCCGGCTGGGGCGGTGTGGGCCGCTACCCGGTCAAGCCAGGCCGGGCCAGGGGCTGGGTCCATGTGGACACCCGGCCCAACAAAAGCAGATGGACGCAGTGAGGAGGTGGCGCATGAAAGATTATTTTTGCATGGCGATCGGCGCGATCGGCGGCGTGATCGCCGGTCTTTTTGGCGGCTGGGATGCCGCCCTGCAAACGCTGGTGATCTTTATGGCCGTCGACTACATCACCGGTCTGATTGTGGCCGGTGTGTTTCACGCATCGCCCAAAACCAAGACCGGGACACTGGAAAGCCGGGCAGGCTGGAAGGGCCTGATCCGCAAGGGCGAAACGCTCCTGATCGTGCTGGTAGCCTGCAGGCTGGATGCCGTGATGGGTTCCACCTTTGTGCGGGATGCCGTTGTGATCGGCTTTATCTGTAACGAGACCATTTCCATCATTGAAAACGCGGGCTTGATGGGACTGCCGATCCCGGCAGCGCTCACCAAGGCTGTGGACATTTTAAAGCAGCGCTCGGAAACCGAGCAGAAAGGATAAGCTCTTATGAATGAATTTCTGAAAGTCGCTCTTACTGCCTGCATCCCCGCAATGACAGTTATCTTTGGCTGGGGCCTGAACAAGGGTGTCAGCATTGCAAACGGCTACATCAACAACAAGTTTGCGCAGACCTGTCTCCAGAATGCCGCCAACGCGGTGTTCAATGCTGTCCAGTATGTCAACCAGACCTACGTTGATGCCCTGAAGGAACAGGACAAGTTCGACGAGGACGCGCAGCGCATTGCCTACAACCGCGCACTGACCGCAGCGAAGAAAGCCCTGACGCAGGAGACCATCACGTTCATCAAGGAGACCTTTGGCGACCTCGACAGCTACCTGAAGCCGATGATCGAAGCGCAGGTGCGCAGCCAGAAGACCTATATGTGATGTTTCTGTAGTGCCAACAAAATCATAGTATCGCAACAGCCCCGGGGAGCCTGACGGTTCCACGGGGCTGTTTTTGTTTGCAGCGCATTCCGACATGTTGCGACACATTTTAACACTTTCGGCACATTTCCGGCATTTTCCAGCTAGAGTTGTACCGGAAGGAAGTGTAAAAAATGACCACTTATGATATGACCGATTTTGCCGCACAGGTGGACGGGGTGCTGCGCCCGCTGGGCATCACCCGCAATATGCGGGCTTACCACACTCTGAGCGAGGCGCTCCGGCTGATCTGCGAGCAGGAGGACCGGCTGGAAGCCGTCCAGAAAGAAATTTACGAGCCCATTGCAGACCGCCATTGCTGCGACTGGACCGCCATTCAGAGCATGATCCGCCGTGCCGCGCAGACCGCATGGACCACCAACCCTGCGCAGGTGCAGCATCTGGCTGGCTACCCGCTGACCGGCTGCCCCAGTGCCGTGCAGTTTCTGGAGCTGTTGTATAATGGGATGGTGAGAGGGGTGTAAATCGCCTTAGCCCAAAAAGTGGGTTGCGAAGTGGGTTTGCACAAAAGAAAAGCACCCAGAAACTTACGTTTCTAGGTGCTATTTCTTGGTGGGCGCGGGTGGATTCGAACCACCGAAGCTGAAAAGCAGCAGATTTACAGTCTGTCCCCATTGGCCACTCGGGAACACGCCCATATTCTTTTGTGTGTCCTGCCGGACGACTTGTTTATTTTAGCATGGAAGGATGGATTTGTCAACACTTTTCTGCAAATTTCTGCAGGCATTTTTCCAAGCCGGGATCCGGACAAAAAAGCCCCGTCGGGGCCCGGAAAAAGGGCACCCGACGGGGCTTGGAAGCACATGCTTTTTTCTTACAGATCTCTGAAAAATCAGTAAGCGATGCCGGCTGCGTCATAGCAGGCCTTGGCAGCCTCCATGATGGCGTTGGAGGTCACGGTGGAGCCGCTCACAGCGTCCACGTTGGGGGTGTTGCCAGCCACGATGGCATCAGCCACGGTGGGAGCAGCAGCCTGACCCAGGCTCTCGGTCTCGGTGGAAGCGTCCACGTCGCAGGCGGTAGCAACGCCGTTCTCGAAGGTGATGGTCACGGTCACGTCGCCGTTCATGCCTTTGGCAGAAGCAGTCTGGGTGCCGGTGTAGCCCTCGCCCTCAGCAACGGAAGCAGCCTCGGAAGAAGCGGCCTCGCTGGCAGCCTCAGAAGAAGCAGCAACGCTGGAAGCAGCCTCGGAAGAGGCAGCAGAAGAAGCGGCGGTAGAAGAAGCGGAGCTGCCGCAGGCGGCCAGGCTGACAGCCAGGGCGCAGACAACAGCGATCTTGGTGAACTGTTTCATAGTGGTATATTCCTTTCTGAAAATGCAAAATCGGTACCGGGCCCCAGCCGGGCGCACCGGGCACAGAATGTTATTATACACGTTTTGAACGATTTTTCAAGTGCATAATGCCGAAAAAGTCTGGAAAAGTTTGTGAAAAGTGCGAGCTTCCTTCTGAAACATGCACAGCGCATTGAAAATCCGGCAGCATCATGATATTATTTTGATGGAGAACAGAAAAAGGCAATCCGCCGGACAGAAAGGTATGAGCATGTCATGACGATCCAAGAATGTTATGCACAGATGGGCGCAGATTACAACGAAGTATTCCGTCGCCTGTACAACGAAGCAATGATCCGCAAGTTTGTGCTGCTGTTTCCCAAGGATGACAGCTTCCATAATCTGGAAGCTGCCCTGAAGGAACAGAACGTGAAGGAAGCCTTCCGCGCAGCACACACCATGAAGGGCGTATGCCAGAATCTGGGCTTTTCCAACCTGTATGCCCCGGCGGTGACGCTCACCGAGACACTGCGTGCCGGCCAGCTGGAAGGCACGGCAGAGCAGTTTGCCGAGGTAGAAAAGCAGTACCGCATTACGATGGCCGCCATTCAGGCACTGGACTGAACGGAACGAAATACCCCGCCGCACCCGCTTCCATTCTGGAAGGGTGCGGCGGGGTATTTGCATTATTGCAGCTTTTTTCGTTTTTCGTAGTCGTTGAGGGCGTCCATCGCTTCACCGGAGAGCGGGTAGAGGGCGATCATATTGAAGATGGTCATCAGGCCGATGCCCACATCGCCAAGGTCCCACACGACCGTGTAGGCCTGCACACCGCCCACCAGCAGCATCCCCAGCGCCAATACCTTATAAAGGGTCTGCCAGAGCCAGCGGTCCCCGAAGAGATACGCCACATTGGAGCGGGCGTAGAACAGGATACCGATGAAGGTGGAAAAGCTGAACAACGCCAACGTCACAGCGATAAAGATGACGCCGAAGCTGCCCAGATGGTACTGCACCGCCGCCTGCAACAGGTCCATGCCGGTCAGGCCCGCCGTGACGGATTCCGGGGCCAGCAGCATGACGAAGGCCGTGCAGCTGCAAATGACGATCGTATCAACGAGGACGCCCAGTGCCTGGACCAGCCCCATCTTGACCGGGTCATCGCATTCGGCGGCTGCGGCCGCACAGGGTGCCGAGCCGCTGCCCGCCTCGTTGGAGAACAGGCCGCGCTTGATGCCGTTCATCAGAACGGCACCAAAGCCGCCCGCCGCCACCTGCCGCAGACCGAAGGCTTCCGAGAAGATGCTGCCCAGCACCGCCGGGAGGTGGGTGATATTGGTCGCGATGACATAAAGCGTCATCACAAAATAGCAGCCCGCCATCACCGGCACGATGACGTCCAGGCTTTTCACGGTGGCATTCTTGCGCAGCACGATGACTGCCGCCAGCACCACCAGTGCCACCGTCGTTGCAATGGGCGGGATGTGGAACGCATTCTTGAACGCCGAGCTCACCGAGTTGCTGACGACCTGGCTGATTCCGCACCAGCAGATGAGGCCCGACAGCGCAAACAGCACCGCGACCACCGATCGCCGCAGCGGTTTCTTCCGCTTCCGCTCCGCCCACACGTGGATATAATAGGCCGGGCCGCCGCGCTGGCCGCCGTAGAGCGGGTCGGGCTGTCGGTACTTCTGGGCCAGGGTGGATTCCACAAACGCGGTGGACGCGCCCAGCAAGGCCGTGACCCACATCCAGAACACTGCGCCCGCGCCACCGGCAGACACCGCCGCCACAACGCCCACCAGATTGCCCATGCCCACGCGGGTGGCCGTGGAAACGATGAGGGTCTGGAACGACGAAAGGCTGTCCCTGCTCTGGTTTTTCTCGCAAACGGCCGAGATCATATCCCGGAACAGCCGCACCGGCAGCAGACGCGTCCGCAGGGTGAAGAACACCCCCGCCATGAGCAGCAACACCACCATCAGCGAGATTCCCACGCCGCCCGCAATGGGCAGCACAAACAAATCGCCCCAGAGAAAACGGTAGACCGTTTCAATCAAATGAATCAACTGGGTCTCCTCCTGTGTTTTATACTTCGTACTTTATTATACTGGTTCAGTTCAGTTTTGTAAAGCGGAAAAAACAGCAGACAGTCCGGAGCAGGTCGTCTCCGGGCTGTCTGCTGTTATGATATGGAAGGAGAATCAGGAACGGTCGAAATTTTAGCCTTTTACGCCGCCCAGTGCCACGCCGCGGACGATGAACTTCGAGAGCAGCAGGTAGACGATGATCACGGGCAGGATGGCGATGGCGACCATCATATACACCTTGCCCATATCGAACTTCAGGAAGTCTGCACTGCGCAGCTGTGCGATCAGGATGGGCAGGGTCTTCTTATCGGCGGTATCCAGGACCAGAGCGGGGATGAAGTAATTGTTCCAGCTGGACACGAAGGCGAAGATGGCCTGCACCGCCAGCGCGGGCTTCATGATGGGGAGCACGATCTTATTGAAGGTATAGAACTCTCCGGCTCCGTCGATGCGGGCCGCTTCCACGATCTCCATCGGCAGGCTGGCGTCAAGGTACTGCTTCATAAAGAAGAAGACGGCAGGCGCTGCGATGCTGGGGATGATGAGCGGGAGGAACGAGTTCTTCAGGCCCATCTTCGTGATGAGCTGCAAAAAGCCCAGAGCCGACACCTGCGTCGGCATGGTCATGATGAGCAGGATGATGGCGAACGCCGCCTTCTTGAACCGGAAGTTGTAGGCATAAATGCCGTAAGCCGTCAGGGCCGAGAAGTAGACGCTGAGCGCAGCCGAGCAGGCCGAGACGATCAGGCTGTTCCGCACACCGGTCAGCACCGGGATATTCGCGTCGTTCAGCACGTTTTTCAGGTTGGTCATCAGGGATTTGCCGGGGAGCAGCGAAAAACCTTTCTGGATCTCAAAGTGGGTGCGGGTGGAGTTGATGACCAGCACATAGAAGAAGAACAGGCACAGAAAGCTGATGAGCACCAGCGCGATATAGCACCCGGTGCGGCGGGCCGCCAGTGTGGCTTTTTCCGACTTTGTCAATGCAGTGTGAGCCATTACTTCTTACCTCCTTTCAGATCCTTGCGCTCTGCCTTGCTGCGGCCATCGTCCTCCCTGGTCAGGCTCACGTAAACGACGACGCAGAGCACTGCGCAGACGAGGAACAGCACCACAGACACCGCGCCTGCCATGCCGTAGTTCTTGCTGAACAGGTGGTTGTTCAGGTACATGATCATGGTGGTGGAGGTGCGGTCCGGGCCGCCCTTGCCGTTGGTCAGGATCTGCGGCACATCGAACATCTGCAAGCCGCCGATCATCGAGGTGATCATGACGTAAACGAGGATGGGGCGGATGAGCGGGATGGTGATCTTCCAGAACATCTGGTTCGGGGTGCAGCCATCCAGCTCAGCGGCCTCATACAGGGTGGGGTCCACGCCCATGATGGCGGCCATCAGCATGATGGTGGTGTTGCCGAACCACATCAGGAAGTTCATCAGGCCGATCAGACCGCGGTTGCCCCAGACCGTGTTCAGGAAGCTGAACGGCTGCTTGAGGATGCCCATGCCCATCAGCGCCGCATTGACGGGGCCGTTGTCCGAGAAGAGGGCGAAGAACAGCATGGCGAACGCCGATGCCATGATCAGGTTGGGCATGTAGATGACCGTCTTGAAGAAGGTCTGGCCCTTCAGCTTGAGGCGCAGGTCGGTGAACCAGGCCGCCAGCAGCAGGGAGATGGCGATCTGCGGGATGAAGCCGATGATCCAGAGCAGCAGAGTGTTGCTGAAATATTTGGGCAGGTCTGTTGCAAACAGGGTCACGTAGTTCTTCAAGCCCACAAAGTTGGGGCCGATGATCTTCAGACCGCTGCGGTAATATTCAAAGAAGCTGTAATAGATGGTGGATGCCAGGGGGATCAGCTGGAATACCGCGAAAATGAGAAAGAACGGTGCGATGAAGATGTAGCCCCATTTCGCGTAGCTGATCGACCCTTTCTTTTTTGTTTTCTCTCCCATGTGACTGCCTCCTGACGGGTGTTTCCGGAAAAAAGGGAGCGGGCGGGGCACTGCGCCCGGCCCGCCCCCCTGATCTCAGTTGTGTGCGAGTGCGTCTGCCTTATGCGGGCCAGACAACGTCGGTCAGCTCCGGATACTTCTCCTTGATGGCGGTCTCGAAGTTTGCCTTTGCGGTATCTTCATCCACGTTGCCGGTGAAGTAATCCTTGAAGGCGGTCTGGAAGCTCTCGTTCAGGCCCTGGTCATACGGGCCGGCGTTGGACATGTCGATCTTTTTGGCTGCCTCTGCGAACAGCGCGATGTGGTTCTGGCCGCCCAGGAAGTCGGACTTGTAATCGCTGCTGGCGATCTCTTCCATGGCCTTTTCGTTGTTGGTGTAGTCCTGGGTATCCAGGGTGATCTGCTTCATGATGGCCTCATCGCAGGTCAGCTTCTGCATGACATCCTTGATGGTGTCGAGGTTGTCGCTGCCGGCTGCGCCGCAGATCCAGGTACCGCCCCAGTAATACGGCTGAGGGCCTTCGCAGACTGCGTAGTCGCCGTAGATGCCGTTGCCGACCTCTTCCTTACCGCCCTCAGAAGTAGGCGTCTCCAGAGAGTTGCCCAGCAGGGTGAAGTTGATGCCCCAGGTGGAGTAGAAGAAGCCGAAGACCTTGCCGTTGGGGCCCTGGTCGGATGCCCACTGGCTGTCCCACAGGCTGGACTTGTTGTTGTACCCCTTGTCGGTGTACTCCTTGGTCTGATCAACCCACTTCATGATGTTCTCATCGACGGTGACGGTGGTGCCGGTGACCCAGGGCGCTGCCACGTTGTTGGAGAAGGTGCGGTATGCGTCATCGAAGCCGGACAGCATCTTGTAGCCCTTGGCGGATGCCTGTGCGGCGACGTCGTTGAACTTGTCCCAATCGGACAGGTAAGTCTGGACTTCGGTGGGATCATCGGTGCCCAGAACATCCTTTGCGATGCTGCGGCGGTAGGCGAACAGGCCCGGCGTCGCCTGCCAGGTGGTGCCGCGCTGGCTGCCATCGACGGTGACGATGTCCTTGGTGTACTGATACTGACCGGCCAGGTCGGCGTCGGTCAGGCCGATGTCCTTCTTGACATCCAGAACGTAATCGGAATCGACATACTTCAGCGCGTAGTCGGCCTCGATCAGGAAGATATCAATCTTATCATCATCGGCTGCGGAGTCCTGGCTCAGCAGGGCCTCGTCCAGCTTGTTCTGATAGTTGTTGTTCTCGTTGGCATTGATGGTCCACTTCACGGTCGTGCCATCCTTCAGGGTGGTGGTGGACTTATCCGATGCGATGGCGGAGACTTCGGGGTAATAATCGTTGAAGCGGCTCTGGAATTCGTCGTTCCAGCACCAGATGTTCACAACCTTGCCCTGTGCGGCAGGCCCGGCTGCGGCAGAAGAAGCGGCTGCAGAGGAGGCTGCGGTCGAGCTGGCAGTGGAAGAACTGCCGCCGCATGCAGAAAGCGCTGCGGTGATGGCGACTGCACCAGAAGCGACCAGGAAATTACGACGCGAAATCTTTCTCATAGTAGAAAACCTCCTTCAATGGTTCTCATGCAAACGAAATCTGTTTTGTTTTATCAAAGCTCCGGTCCGCCCGGAGCCGAGGAACTAGGTTTGGGCCGGTCGGCCGACGGAGTCGCCTTCCAGCAGCTTGCCGGTCACGAGCAGCTGCTCGGCCAGTGTCACACGCGGGTGCTCGATCATCTGCACCAGCTTGTCTGCGGCGGTGCGCCCCAGCATCATGGTGTTCTGCTGGTAGGTCGCCAGCTGCGGCTTCATGACGCGGGAGAGGTAGATGCCGTCGTAGCCCATCACGGAGATGTCCTCCGGGATGCTCAGCCCCGCCTCCGCGATGGCATTGTAGCCGCCCATGGCAGAGAAGTCATCGGGGAAGAGGATGCAGGTGGGCCGCTGCGGAAGCGCCAGCAGTGCTTTCGTTTCCTGTGCGCAGCGGGCGGCGTCGTGGTAGATGCCCTCCCGCACATACACATCCGGAACTTCCAGCCCCAGCTCATCGCAGCTCTTATAGAAGCCCGCCAGACGGTTCTCGGTAACGGCGGTCCGCTCACCATGGATGAAAGCGATGCGGCGGTGGCCCTGGCGGTATGCCGTGCGGACCAGCGCCGAAAGGCCGGCCACGTTGTCCGAAAGGACTGCCATCCGGTTGTTGAACACGTGGTCGATCGTGACGACCGGCACATCGCTGTTCACCAGCTCGATCACCTGCGGGTCTGTGAAATCCACACAGGCGATCACGGCTCCGTCCACCCCGCGGTAGTGGCAGTGCTCCAGATAGGTCATCGTCTTGCCGCCGAGGTTCCGGTTGATAAAGGTGATATCGTAGCCCAGCTGCTCGACCCGGACTTTGAAGCTGTCCAGCACAGCGGAGAAGTATTCGTGTGCCAGGCCGCTCTGCCGTTCGTCCACGAACAGGACGCCGATATTATAAGTACGGTTGGTCTTCATGGAGCGGGCCGCCATATTGGGAACATAGCCCATCCGGCGAGCCGCCTCCCGAACACGGGTGCGGGTGGCCTCGGAGATATCCGACTGGCCGTTGAGCGCCTTGCTCACCGTGGCCACCGAGACCCCGCATTCCTGCGCCAGATCTTTCAGGGATGACATTTCGTCGTCCTCCTCTCAGGAACCGATTGGCTCTGAACGAATCCTAAATCGTTTTCGCAACTTCAATATAGCGCATTTCACACCAAAAATCAAGCGCAAACGAAAATCTTTTGTGTCGATTGCCATGATTTTGGCGGTTTGTTCGATTTTCGGCGCATCAAATTATGCAGTTTGCTCCATTTTCGTTCCCTTTCGCTCATTTTCGAATATTTTTTCGCTTCCTGCTTTCGTATCGGCGGGGATATTCTGACAGGATCTTATTATTACTTTAGAATGGGGATTTTCTTTCCCAGTTTGGAGCCTGTGGGCCGGTTTCAGAAGGCGCAGCGCTTCCCCAGCCCCGCCTGCTTCACACGAAAAAAGTTCGTTCTCTCTTCAAAATCATTACAAAATCCTTACAATTCAGCCGAGATCCGCTTCCTGTCCGGTGCGTTGTATATTTCATAAAACCACTTGAATTTCGCTGTGGAATCGGTTATGCTTAAAGCAACGTAATCGTTCTCTCTTTTCTTGCAGCGCGTTCTTAATCGTTTTCGCTTTTCTGATGGTTGCAGCGCGTTTCCTGTTTTTGCAAAGGAGGAACTGATCGTATGAAATTCGGACATTTTGATGATGTGCATCGGGAATACGTGATCGACACGCCCCGCACGCCCCTGCCCTGGATCAACTATCTGGGCAGTGAGGACTTCTTCAGTCTGGTGTCCAACACCGGCGGCGGCTACAGCTTTTACCGGGATGCGCGGCTGCGCCGCATCACCCGTTACCGCTACAACAACTCTCCGCTGGATATGGACGGCCACCGCATCTACATCAACGACGGCGGCACGATCTGGAACCCCGGCTGGCAGCCCACCAAGACCGAGCTGGACGCTTACAGCTGCCGCCACGGTCTGGGCTACACCATCCTGACCGGTGAGAAGAACGGCATCCGCGCCCAGCAGGAGCTGTTCGTCCCGCGCGGCGACGCCTGCGAGATCGACCGCCTGACGCTGGAAAACAAGACCGGCACTCCCCGCACGCTGGATGTGTTCAGCTACGTGGAGTTCTGCCTGTGGGACGCCATGGACGACAGCTCCAACTTCCAGCGCAACTTCTCCACCGGCGAAGTGGAGGTCGTGGGCAGCGCCATCTACCATAAGACCGAGTACCGCGAGCGCCGCGACCACTACGCGGTGTTCTGGGCCAACACCCCGGTCACCAGCTTCGACACCGCCCGCGACGCCTTCTGCGGCGTATACGGCGGCCCCGCCGAGCCGGAAGCCGTCAAGGCGGGCCGCTGCTCCAACAGCATCGCCCACGGCTGGGCCCCGGTCGGTGCCCACCACTTCCACCTGACCTTGGAAGCCGGGGAGACCCGGACCATCCTCTTCGGTCTGGGCTACATCGAGAATCCCGTGGACGAAAAGTTCACCGCCCCCGGCGTCATCAACAAGACCCGCGCCGAGGCCATGATGGCCCGCTACGCCACCGACGCTCAGGTGGACGAAGCCCGCAGAGCGCTGGCCGACCACTGGGAGAAGCTGCTCTCTACCCTGCAATTGCATTCCGGCGACGAGAAGCTGGACCGGATGGTCAATCTGTGGCACCAGTACCAGTGCATGGTCACCTTCAACATGAGCCGCTCGGCCAGCTACTACGAAAGCGGCATCGGCCGCGGGATGGGCTTCCGCGACAGCTGCCAGGATCTGCTGGGCTTCGTCCACATGATCCCGGAGCGCGCCCGCGGCCGCATTCTGGATATCGCCGCCACCCAGTTCGAGGATGGCAGCGCCTACCACCAGTATCAGCCCCTGACCAAAAAGGGCAACCGCGATGTTGGCACCGGCTTCAACGATGACCCGCTCTGGCTCATCGCAGGCACCGCCGCCTATCTCCGCGAGACCGGCGACTGGTCCATTCTGGACGAGTCCGTCGCTTTTGACAACGATGTGAGCAAGGCACAGCCCCTCATGGAGCATCTGCGCCGCAGCTTCCGCTTCACCCGCACTCACCTCGGCCCCCACGGCCTGCCCCTCATCGGCCGCGCCGACTGGAACGACTGCCTGAACCTGAACTGCTTCTCCGAGCACCCCGGCGAGAGCTTCCAGATCACCGGCCCCAGCGAAGGCCCGGTGGCTGAAAGCGTTTTCATCGCGGGCATGTTCGTCAAGTACGGCAGCGAGTACGCCGACCTGTGCGACCACCGCAGCCTCCCGGAGGAGGCCGCCGAAGCCCGCGCCGCCATCGCGGAAATCGAGCAAGCTGCTCTGACCGCCGGCTGGGACGGTGCCTGGTTCCGCCGCGCTTACGATGCCTTCGGCCAGCCCATCGGCAGCAAGGAATGCGACGAGGGCCAGATCTTCATTGAGCCGCAGGGCATGTGCGTCATGGCGGGCATCGGCAAAACGACCGGTCAGGCCGAGCAGGCGCTGAGGAGCGTGGAAGAGCGGCTCGACACCAAGTACGGCGTCGTTCTGCTCCAGCCCGCCTACACCACCTACCGCCTCAACCTCGGCGAGATCTCCAGCTACCCTCCGGGATACAAGGAGAACGCCGGCATCTTCTGCCACAACAATCCGTGGATCAGCTGCGCCGAGACCGTGCTTGGCCACGGCGACCGTGCCTTTGAGGTCTACAAGAAGACCTGCCCCGCCTACATTGAGGACATCTCCGAGATCCACCGCACCGAGCCGTATGTCTACAGCCAGATGGTCGCCGGCATCGACGCCCCGACCTTCGGCGAGGCAAAGAACAGCTGGCTGACCGGCACCGCCGCCTGGACCTTCTTCAACGTCAGCCAGTACATCCTCGGTGTGCAGCCCACGCTGGACGGCCTGAAGATCGACCCCTGCATCCCACACACGCTGCCCGGCTTCACCGTCACCCGCCGCTACCGCGGGGCCGTGTACCACATCCGGGTCGAGAACCCCGACGCCGTGCAGAAGGGCGTGAAGCGCGTCACCGTCAACGGTTCTCCCATCCCCGGCAATGTGCTCCCCATCGCCAAAGCTGGCGAGACCGTGGAAGTCACGGTCGTGATGGGATAATTTTTGGATAGACAAACCCCCGGCCAGAGGCTCCAACCTCTCTGGCCGGGGGTTTTTTGCGCTTTCTTACCAGCGCGTCATATTCTTTTCAAACTTGGCGGTATACGCTTCTTTCAGTTCCCGCCCACTGATTCCGTAACACAGCAGGACATCGTTGTAATACATGAGCACATCCGCCATCTCTTCCACAAGATGCTGCCGTATCGCTGCATCCTCAACAGCAGTTTTGTCCCCGTTTTTCTTGATGATGTCGATGACCTCTCCGACTTCACCGAGCATCCATAATAGTTTATGTTTGCCCGCTTCCGGGCCGATCGGTTCCCACTTGTCTTTGTATTTTTCCTGTAGGGTCTGCTGCATCGCAAGCATCTCTTCTATCGTAAAATCGCCCATTCGCTCCTCCGTAAATTCAATCACACTTCTCGTTTCACCCAGTGTCAGGTAAACCGTTTACTGTCCATTTGACGTTCCAATTCGCGTTTTGAATAATGTTCTTTTACACAAAGAGAAAGATAAAAATGCCGTTCTTCTGCGGATTTGGAACCAGACATAATCAGCAGATGATTCGTCCAGCTGACTTGTGTCACCAGTGGTGACACAAAGACTATCGTTCTCACCCATTCAAAAACGCATCTGCCTGCCGCAGTATTTCACGGGTCGAATCAAAGGTCAATGCTTCCACGGCGTTTTCAAACGGCAGCCATTGAATTGCTCTGACCTCTTCCTCCTGCGCTCTCACACTCGTGTGCTCCGCATGTGCCAGAAAGAACACCACCGTTTTCATGCAGTCGGTGCCGGGAAAATACGCGATGGTTTTCCGAAACCCTTCCACAAACTCCACATCAAGACCTGTTTCTTCCCGAATCTCCCGCTCTGCCGTTTGAAGTTCTGTCTCGTCCTTCTCAACATGGCCTTTGCAAAGGGACACATGCCCTTTCTGCATCTGCTCTACAAGGTAGAACCTCGTTCCATTCTGTACGGTATAGATCACCGCACCGCAGCTTTTTTCGTATTGCATTGCGAATTGCTTCCTCTCAGCCACCGTATTGTCCCGCTTCACTCTTCATCCAGCGCCCAATGATAGGCGCAGCGCACGGCCTTATTCCAGCCCTTGATGCGCCTGGTGCGCTCCTCGGCCGAGATATCCGGCAGGAAGGTGCGGTCCACCGACCAGTTCCGGACCACCTCGTCGGTGGACTGCCAGTAGCCCACGGCAAGGCCCGCAAGATAGGCTGCGCCGAGGGCGGTCGTTTCCACGCAGCAGGGGCGCTCCACCGGCAGGCTGCTGATGTCGGCCATGGTCTGCATCAGGTAGTTGTTGGCGCAGGCACCGCCGTCCACTTTCAGGGCCTTCATGGCGATGCCGGAGTCGGCCTCCATGGCGTGGAGGACATCGTTCACCTGATAGCACAGGCTGTCCAGTGTCGCACGGATGATGTGATTTTTGTTGCAGCCGCGGGTCAGGCCAACGATGGTTCCGCGGGCGTACTGATCCCAGTGGGGCGCACCGAGGCCGGTGAAGGCGGGCACCACATAACAGCCGTTGGTGTCCTTCACCTTCCGGGCCATATACTCGGAGTCGCGGGCTTCTTCCAGCAGCCGCAGCTCGTCCCGCAGCCACTGGATGGCCGCACCGGCCACGAAGATGGAACCTTCCAGCGCATAATTCACGCTTTTTTCGCTGCTGCACGCAATGGTCGTGACAAGGCCGTTTTTCGAGACGACCGGCATTTTGCCGGTGTTCATCAGCAGAAAGCCGCCGGTGCCGAAGGTGTTCTTCGCCTCACCCGCCGAAAAGCAGGTCTGCCCGAAGAGCGCGGCCTGCTGGTCGCCCGCTGCGCCTGCAATTTTGATGCCCGAACCAAAGTGCATCGGGTCGGCCTCCGCGTAGAAGCAGCTGGACGGCATGGGCGTGGGCAGCATACAGCGCGGGATGTTCAGCTCTTGCAGGATATCCTCATCCCACTCCAGCGTGTGGATGTTGAACAGCATCGTGCGGCTGGCGTTGGTGTAGTCGGTCACATGGACCCGGCCGCAGGTCAGCTTCCAGATGAGCCAGGTCTCCACCGTGCCGAACAGCAGCCGCCCGGCCTCGGCCTTTTCCCGCGCGCCGGGCACGTTGTCCAGGATCCATTTCAGTTTGGTGGCGGAGAAGTATGCGTCAATGACCAGACCTGTCTTTGCCCGGAAGGTCTCGGTCAGGCCCCGCGCCTTGAGTTCGTCGCAGTAGGCGCTGGTGCGGCGGCACTGCCAGACGATGGCATGATAGACCGGCTCTCCGGTCTCACGGTCCCATACGATGGTGGTCTCGCGCTGGTTCGTGATGCCGATGGCCGCGATGTCCGACGCGCTGGCCCCGATCTGGTTCATGGCCGAGAGCGCCACGCCCAGCTGCGTGGTCCAGATCTCGTTTGCATCATGCTCCACCCAGCCCGGCTTCGGGAAATACTGGGTGAACTCTTTCTGAGCCACGCTGCACATCTTGCCCGCCTTGTTGAACAGGATGCAGCGGTTCGAGGTCGTCCCGGCATCCAGCGCCATGATATAGTTCATATCCACGTTCCTTTCTTACACCACATCCCCTGGGCTTCCTGGTCGTGTCTGTGTGGTTGTATTATAACGCACCATCCGCGCGATTGCAACGCATCTGAACCCCCTCTGCGAAATCTTCAAATTTCGTATTGACAACTTGCCGTTGTTGTTTTATACTGTTTTCACACATCAACACAGTCATTTCACAACCAAAAGGAGGTAAATCGAATGGATCGTTCCCCCTAGCGCCGTTTTCCCTGCACAGGGCAGCGTTCTGCTTTTTCCTGTTCCTGTTTGCACTCGATCTTTTTTACAGATGGGAGGTTTTCTATGATCGAACAACAAATTACGCTCTGCTCCAACGGCCGCGCCGTCCTTTCGGGCTATTCCGGCGGGCTGCTGCTTGGCTACGCGCACAACACCGGCGTCTATCGGCTGCGGGTCGTCTGCTCCGGCGAGTGGGATGGGACCACCGTTGTGGCGTTCTGGCATCTGCCCGGTCCGGCCGGGCCGCTGACCACCCTTGTGGCCGACGGAACCGTCGAAGTGCCCGCCCTCGTCACCGCACAGGGCGGCAGCGGGACCGTCACCTTTGAAGGCTCCGACGGCACCCGCACCGTGACCAGCGCCAGCGTCCCCTACAGGGTGCTGAGCAACTCCGGCACCACGGACCCAACCCTGCCCGAACCGGGCACCCCGGCCTGGCAGCAGTTTTTGCAGCAGGTCAAGCGAGAGCTTCGCAACGCCGCATCCGGCCTGTCCGACGAGGAGCGCGGGCTCATCCTTGCGCTGTTCCGCCACGCCGTCTACGACAACGGCGAGATGCTGCCCCACTACAACGCCTTGGCCGCACTCTGGAGCGGCAGCAGCCTGCCCGATGTCCCGCCCACGCCCAGCCAGCCAGATCCCCCCAACAACGACCTGCCGACGCCGCGGTATAAGCTGGCAGCTCCGAAGACTTTTGCGCCGGCCAACAAGGAATGGATCGACACGGGGATCAAGCCGTTCGCAGCCATCGACACCGGCATGAATCTGACGGTGTACGCAACCTTTACGGTGGCTGACAGTGCAGTTAATACGGTGACAACTTTGCTTGATTGCTTCAGCGATATCACCAACGATCAAAGAGGCATCATCGTTTCAACATGGACCAACGGAACCGTTGGCATGAACATGTTCACCTACGGCAGTCACTTTGTCAAGATCGAATCCGGGAAGAAACTGAAGTTTCTGCTCCAGATCAAGGGGACGCAGTTCCGGTTCCTGTCATACGGTTCCCTGACCGAGTGGAAGAACATCCCGAACTATGCCGCGAACAAGACCGTGGATCGTTCGCTGATCCTTGGTGCTTCGTGGACCGCCGCCTCAGGCGAAACTACGGACGGCAAGGCACGTTTCTTCAATGGCGCGGTGTACGACTTCCAGGTATTCGACACGGCGCTGACTGACGCACAGATCACGACCCTGATGGAGGCAAACTGATATGGTATACGACCTGAATGGCACCACCCTGAGCACAGGCGGCGGCAGCGGAATGCTGAACGTGCTGGATCACGGCTTCAAAGGGGACGGCACCACCGACAACCTGGCCGCGTTCAACGCGCTCATCGCCGCGCACCCGGCCGAGACGCTGTATTTCCCGAAGGGCGTGTATGCGTTTTCCGGCAAGCTGGTATTCGACCAGTGCTACATGGAACTGGACAACGCCGAGCTGAAATGCACGGCCAGCACCAAGGTGGACCGCTTCATCGAGATCCGCGGCAAGATGTACCCGCCCGAAACGCCCCAGCAGGACATGTTCATCCGGGGCAACGGCAAGGTCAACGCGAACTTCAAGGCAGACGACTGCATCGCCGTGGCACGGCAGAAATGCACCCTGCTGGACCATATCTCCATCCAGAACTTCCAGCGGTACGGCATCTGCGGCAAATTCAACGACTTGTCTATGACCACCGGCGACGGCCAGACGGAAGCGAACCTCTCGTATGAGCTGATGGTGCGCAACTGCATGATCGAGTCTTCGCTGGACTACCCGAACGCCGTGGGCATTTATGACACCGGCGATTCGATGTACAGCGACACCGTCATCCTGAACGTGAAGACAGCGCTCTCGTGCAACGGCAGCAGCATCTTCCACAACATTCACGCCTGGTGCTTCGATTTCAACTACAGCGACAACGACACCAAAAAGGCCCTGTTGGAGAACACCGTCTTCGCATACATCCGGGGCAACGGCACCCGCTTCTCGGACTGCTACATCGACACCTACCAGAAGGGGTTCCAGTTCGGCGCTGGCCAGTATGTCGTTTACATCACGAATCTCAAATGGTACGTTGCTTCCAATACCTGGCCCACCGGCCTGACGGCCTACGTCTTCCCGGCCAGCCCGGCAGGCAAGACGATGTACAAGGTCTTCAATGCGGACATCAACGGTTCGGGCGTGACCAAGTTCAGCGATGTGGACCTGAGCACACAGACGAACTGCCGCTGGTACGGCATCGTGCACAACCTGAGCGACGCACCGAGCACTTTGCAGTAAATTTTTGAACGCACTTTACGATCTTTGACCGAATATCCACCTCTGACAAACCGTGGGCGCGGAAGATGCCATTCCGCCGCTCACGGTTTTTTGCGGTTTTGGGCCGTTTGCCCCGCCAAATTGCGATGATTTTTTGAATACATATTGCAGAAAAAGAGGGATGATGCTATTATTAAACTGTTTATACATACCTATTATGTGGGAATCCTCCGATTCTACTTTTCGCAACGAAAGGCTGGACCCTGTGAAGATCTTATTCGTCAATAAATTTCTCTACCCCCGCGGCGGTGCAGAGACTTACTTCCTCAAGATCGGCGAGGAGCTGACCCGCCGGGGCCACGAGGTCGAATATTTTGGCATGTACGACGAAAAAAACACCGTCGGCAATGCCCTGCACCTCGCCACCACCAATATGGATTTCCACAACGCCGGGCCGGAAAAGCTGCTCTACCCCTTCCGCATCCTCTACTCGTCTGAGGCAAAACGGAAGCTGAAGCAGGTCATCGGGCAGTTCCAGCCCGACCTCATCCATTTCAACAACATCAATTTCCAGCTGACGCCCTCGGTCATCTGCGCCGGAGCGGAATGCGGAGTGCCCATGGTTCAGACGGTGCACGATGTGCAGATGCTCTGCCCCAACCACATGATGATGGAGTTCAACTCCAAAAAGCTCTGCGAAGCCTGTATGGGCAAAAAGAGCAAGTGGCCCTGCGTGAAAAAGCGCTGCATCCACGGTTCGCTGCCCAAGAGCCTCATTGGTGCCGTGGAGGGCACCCTTTACGAGTGCAATCACGTCTATGACAAGATCGACCGCTTCATCTGCCCCAGTGCGTTTCTGGAGAAGAAGCTCCTCACCGTCCCCCGCTTCCGGGGCAAGACGGTGATGCTGCACAACTTTCTGAGCCGGGTCGCTGCGGCTGCCCCTGCCGAAAAGGGGGATTATGTCCTCTACTTCGGCCGCCTCTCGGAGGAAAAGGGCATCGACCGCATCCTCGAAGCCTGCAAGCTGCTGCCGGACATTCCCTTCGTCATCGCGGGCAGCGGCCCCATGGAGGATCTGTGCAAAAACTGCACCCTGCCCAATGTGAAGTACGTCGGCTTCCAGACCGGCAAAGCGCTCGAAGACCTCGTAGCCGGGGCGCTGTTCACCCTGCACCTGTCCATCTGGTACGAAAACTGTCCGCTGGCTCTGCTGGAGTCCCAGTCCCTCGGCACCCCGGTGCTCTGCAACCGGATCGGCGGCATCCCGGAACTGGTGGAAGAGGGCCGCACCGGCATCCTGAACGACACCTTCACCCCGGCCGCCTACGCAGAAAAGATCCGGGCGCTCTATGCAGACAAGTCCCTGCTGGCCGAGATGTCGGCCCACTGCATCCAGAAGAAAGACCGCATGATGACGCTGGAACGCTACTGCGACCAGCTGCTGGCCCTGTATGGCGATGTGGTGAAAAGCGCCTGATGAATCGGAATTTTTTCTGTATTATCAACCGAATGTAAAGGAACGACGTCTATGAACGATCTGCTGCGAAAGACCCGGCGCGCCTTCCATCTGCTGCGGGAACTCCTGAAATATGAAACTGCCACCTGCTGTGCTGCCGTTCTGAAGTGCTGGAACAAGGATTACCGGCATGTCTGGCTCGTCTCCGAGCGGGGCCGCGAAGCGCGGGACAACGGCTACCACATCTTTGCCTACCTGAACCGGGAGCATCCTGAATTGAACAGCTGGTTCGTGGCAGACCCCACCCTGCCGGACTATGAGCGGGTGCAGGCGCTGGGCCGGGTCGTGCCCTACCGCAGCTGGAAGCACTATCTGCTCTGCGCCGCATCGGAGATGAAGATCAGCACCCATGTGCTGGGCTACACCCCGGAGATCGACAGCTACTACATGCTCGACAAGCTTCATGTGGTCCATGGCCCCCGCGCCTTTTTGCAGCATGGGGTCATCATCGACGACATGAAATGGTATCACTACCCCAACATCCGCACCGACCTTTTCGTCTGTTCCCTGCAAAAAGAACGGGATTTTGTAGAATCCGCCTATCATTATCCAGCTGGTATTGTCAAACGGCTGGGTCTGTGTCGGTTTGACGCCCTGCTGCGCCCCCACGAGACCAAGCGCCAGCTGCTGCTGATGCCCACCTGGCGCACCTACGCCATCGAGCGGAAGACCCAGGCCGAGTTTGAGCAGAGCGACTATTTCCGGCACTGGCAGGACGTCATCTCCAGCCCGGAGCTGGAGGCGCTGCTGGAGAAGCACGGCTATGAGGCCGTCTTCTACCCTCATTTCGAGGTGCAGCGTTTTCTGAGCAGCTTCCACACCGCCAACCTGCGGGTGAAGATCGCGGCGCTGGGTGAGGCCGATGTGCAGACCCTTCTGATGGAATCCGCCGTCATGGTCAGCGATTTTTCCAGCGTACAGTTCGATTTTGCCTATATGAAAAAGCCCCTCCTCTATTACCAGTTCGATGAGGCACAGTATTGGGGCGTGCACCACGACGTCGGCTACTTCAGCTACCGGGACGACGGCTTCGGGCCTGTGGTCACCGAGCAGGCAGCGCTCTTCCGGGAGCTGGACCGCGCTCTGGCCCAGAACGGCATGATATCCCCCTTCTACGCAAAGCGTGTGGACGCGCTGTTCGACCAGGTGGATGACCAGAACTGTGCCCGCAACTATCAGGCCATCGTGGAGCTTTTGAACTGAACGAACGCGAAGAGCCGCGGCTTGCCCGCAGGCTCGCACAGGAGGGCAGATGCAAAGTTTTATAAAACTACTCTTTGGGGGATATGGCAGCGGAAACTGGGAGTATCTTGCGCAGCATGGAGGAACACAATTCCTGAAGCGGAAATCGGCGCAGCGGCCGTTCTGGCTGCCGCTGCTCTACATTGCCATGATGGGCATCGGGTTCTGGTACCGCGGCATGGGCCTGCCCTGGTTCATGAAGTATCTGGTGCAGGCCGCCGTGGTCGGCCTGGCCGCCTGTTTTCTGCTCATCACCGGAGACTTCAACCGATTGCCCCTCATCGAGGAATATTACATCATCTTTCTCATCCCCTTTGTGATGATGGCGGCGTGGTCCATGCTTGTCTGGTCGCTGGATTTCCAGCAGCTGAACTACATGTCCCGCGGGTGTTCCACCATCCTCTACCACATGATCTCGCTTACCTCGATGTGCGCAGCAGTGTATCTGTTCGGCGGCAAAGCCATCGACTACACCTTCTACGGCATGTGCATCGCCAATGTCTGCATCCTGGTGTTCGACAGCCTCCGGCCTTACGGCCTGAGCGAGTTCATCACTGGCTTCATCGCCTTTGCCAAATCCGGCGGCGTGGACACCAATGCGCCCATCAAGGCGCTGGAAGTCCACGACCTGACCTTCGGGTTCGGGCTGATGGTCCTCTATTACGCCCTCTTTGAAAAAGGTTGGCGGCGGGTCGTCCATCTCACACTGGCGGCGGGCTTCTTCTATCTGGGTCTCAAGCGCATCGCCCTCATCGGTATGCTCGGCGTGCTGGTGATGCACCTGTTCATCACCCGGCTCAAGCCCAAGGGGCAGAACTTTGTGCTCCATTCCATCTCCATCTTCGCCATCGCCGCCTGCCTGTTCTACGTCTTCTTCATCTGGTCGGGCCTGTTCAGCTGGACGGTGGACACCCTGGGCATCGACACCATGGGCCGCAAAGGCCTGTACGAAGCCTTCACCGACCTGTATTCCTTCAGCCCTACGTTCCGCGGCTACGGCATCGGCTGGGTCACGCGGTATATCAGCATCATGAATGCAGCGGGCATCGGCGTCTTTGGCACCCACGACTTCGGCGGGATGCACAACGACCTTGTGACCATGTACATTGAGCTTGGCTTCTGGGGCTTTTCCTTCTGGATCTGGCTCAGCTGGCAGGGCAAGGTCGTCTGGTGCCAGAAGCAGTACGGCACCGAGACCGCTTTCCTGCTGTTGTACTGCACCATTTATGCGTTTGTGACCTACGCGACCGACAACACCGCCTTTTACTGCTACATGAACACGATCTTCATGCTGCTGCCCATCGGCCACGCCATGAAGCTGCTGGATCGAAACGAGGTGATCTACAACCATGCCATCTCCCAAAACAAACCAACCGAACCGCCCGCAAAAAAGTAAGTTCTGGGCGCTGGTCGAACTTCTCTTCCAGGGGCTGTGGAAGCACCGCCTCCTCTATCTGGCCCTCATCCTTCTGGTGATGTGCTCCACCAGCTTTGTGATGTACCACCTGAAAGCCCGCACCGCAAAGATGATGATCGCCCTAAACTACGAGGAAGCCACCAGAGGGCTTTACCCCAACAACACCCGATTCAACATCTCGCTCATCAAATCGGACGACGTGCTGGACCGCGCCATCGCGAAGGCCGGCCTCGAGGGCCAGGTCACCGCGCAGGATATGGCCGAAAACATCACGGCCTGGGCTTCCAATGTCAACGGAATGCAGCTGCCTTCCGACACCACGAGCTATAAGATCGCCACCACCTACACCATCACCTACGAAAAGAACGCCGAGATCGGCCCCCGCATCTCGGCCAGAGATATGCTCGGCCTGATCGTCGAGTCCTACAAAGAGGTCTTCTACGAGGACTATACCTACGTCGAGATGGGCATCTCCCCCGATTGGTCCGAGTGCGACAAGCAGGAGTACATGGAGATCGGCTCCTTCTTTGATAAGGAGTGCCAGAAGCTCCACCGCTTCCTGAACACCAACGCCAAGGAGAACGGCACCTTCCGCTCCGAACTCACCGGCGAGACCTTCACCTCTCTGCGCCAGAAGGTGGACAATTTCACCAGCATCGACCTTGAAAAATACGATTCCTATGTTTTGCAGAGCGGCCTCTCCAAAAACCGGGAACGCTACATCAGCAAGCTGGAATACCAGAACTTTCTGAAGAACATCAGCTACCAGAAACTCATGGCTGAATACCAGAACCGCCTGCACACCATCGAGATCTACGATTCGGCCCTGACTGCCGTTGTTCTGATCCCCACGCTGGACACCCAGAACAACTTCTATATGTCCCGCACCAAGGTCGCCATCGACTACCAGGCCTCGGCAGCCGAGAGCGCCAACGACTCCGCCAACGATACGATGGCCATCATCCAGAAAAACGAATACGCCATCCGCCAGATGAATGCCCAGACGGCCAATACGCCTTCCAGCGTTGCAACCGCCGAGAGCATGATCCAGGATATGAAGCAGAAGCTGGAGAACCTTATCGAGACCTCCCGGATCCTCAACAAGGAATACATCCGCTACAAGACCAAAAACTACCTGACCATCAGTTTCGAGAAACGTTCTCTGGCCGACGAGCTGAGCATCAAGTGGATGATCCTGACCGGCGGTGTCACGTTCTGTGCACTCTGCGCCTGGGTCCTCGCCAAGAGCAAAGTCATCCGCGATAAGGACAAAACGAAATGAAAAGCTTTAACATCATCCGATATCTGAAAAAATGGTGGCCGCTCATCGCGCTGATGTCGTTCTGTGCAGGCGTGTTCTTCATGCGCTATGCCACCAGCAATCAGGCCTATACGGCGCAGTCCATCATCAAATACAACTACTCCCAGGCCGAGGACGGCAAGACCCCCAGCGGCGGCGAACTGGATGTTTCGGAGATCTTCTCTTCCTCCGTCGTCAAGCAGGCCATTGAAAATCTGGACCTGACCGTCAACGTGGATACCATCCGCTCCGGCGGCACGGTCACCCCCATCGTGCCCGACGATGTGGCCAAGACCCAGGCGGCCAAAATTGAAAAAGGTGAGGACGTGGAGGAATACCAATCCACCGAATACCTCGTCACGCTCTCGCTCAGCAGCAATTACAACACCGAGTACGCCCGCACCATGCTGGATGAGATCCTGAGCTGCTACTTTGCCAGCTTCGGCGAAAAATACGTGGACTATTACACCATCCCCAACAATGCCTCCACGCTGGACGGCCATGGCTACGACTACCTCGAACAGGCGGAGATCCTGAAAAACACCGTTTCCGAGATCTCCTCCAACCTCATCAACTGCCAGAAATCGCACCCGGAGTTCATCTCTTCCAACACCGGGATGTCTCTCTCGGACCTGCTCGATGAGTACAACTACGTCGGCGACGTTGAGATCCCCTATCTCTTCTCCGAGATTTTGGGCGGCAAGCTGACGCAGAACCGGGAAGTCCTGCTCAAAAAATACCAGGAGCGCTACAACACCTACATCATGGACGGCGATGTGGACACCGAGAAGGTCGCCGCCGTACTGGAAGTCATCCAGAGCTACGGCAACAAGAACAAGGACGGCTCCCTCTACTATCAAAGAGGAGCCCGGACCGGCACCGAGGATGACGCCGGCGGCTTCGTGCTGAACGATGTCTACGAGTATGACACCAAAGTAGACCGCACCACCGTCTACGACACCCTCATCAGCGACTACGTGACGATCCTGAACCGCAAGTCCAGCAACGTCATCGACGCTGCCTACTGCCAGTATATCATCGACGTGTTCCAGGATGCATCCGACTCCACGGACGTTTCCAGCAAGAACAAGGCCTTCTCCCAGCAGTCTGTGGAGCAGGAGATCGACGCCCTGCAGAGCCAGCTGAACTCCCTGTATGAGAGCCTCTCCATCACCATGAAGGAGTACAACGAATACTGTGGCGCGGTCAACCTGGGCGTTCTGGCCAGCACCACGGTCAGCGAGAAGATCAACGTCAAGCTGTATATCCTGCTGGGCGTTGCGGTCTTCTTCATCCTGGGCGTCTGCGGCGCCATCCTGCTGGGCCGTATCCAGGACTTTGTGGAATACCTGTTCTTCACCGAGCAGTCGCTGGATATGCCCAACCGCACCGCCTGCGATCTGTTCATCCGGAACAACAGCAGCCGCGTCCTGCCGGACGATACCGTTTGTGTGGTGGTAGAGCTTGCCAACCTGAGCCAGATCAACACCGCCTACGGCCGCGAACGCGGCAACGCGATGCTGGACCAGTTTGCCGGCTTCCTGAAGGAAGCCTCGGCCACCTGCGGCACCGTCTATTACAACGGCGGCCAGCAGTTCATCGGCTTCTTCGACCAGTGCCGGATGGAGGACGCCGAGAGCTTTGCCGATTACTTCCACCGCCTCATCGCGGCCTACAACGCCGAGAGCACCGAGGCGACCTACGAATACGCCATCGGCATTGCGGAGAGCAAGGCCAACAATGCCTATTCCATCCGCGCACTGCTGCGTGAGGCAATGCGCTCTAAAACCAGACAGGAGGGATAATCTTTGGCTTCTCATTACGCACCCCGCAAGGCCCGTTTCGGCCCTTTGAAAAAAATCGTCCTGGGCATCCTTCAGTTCGTGTTGGGGCTGGCGGTGCTGCTGGCGGCCCTGTGGGGCATCTTCACCCTTATTGCAAAACATCAGAGCTTTGTCGAGAGCTACTATCAGGTCCAGTCCGACAAGCTGACCTCGAACGTCCGGGTCGTTCAGCTGTCCGATCTGCATCTGCATGAGTTCGGCGACCACAATGCGGAGCTGATCGAGCGGATCACCGCGCTCAAACCGGACATCATCGCCATCACCGGCGACATGAACGACAAACTGGTGGATGACTATTCCGTCGTCACCGACCTGTGCACCGAGCTGGTCAAGATCGCACCGGTGTACTACGTGCCCGGCAACCACGAATGGCCCAAGATCGTTTTTCACAACTCCCCCATCGGGACAGATCTGGAGGCCATCGGCGTCCACTTCCTGGCAGACGAGACTGAGACGCTGGAGGTGAACGGCAACACCATCGCCATCGGCGGCGTGGCCGAAGCACCCGCTTCCTACGAGCGGTACGCCAGTGCATATTTCGAGAGTTTTGAGCAGCTGGATGCCTTCAAGCTGCTGCTGGTCCACTACCCGGAATATTTTCTGGAGGACGGCTTCTTCTCTGACGTGCCGGTCGATCTGGCGCTCTGCGGCCACACCCACGGCGGGATGATCCGCATCCCCGGCATCGGCGGGCTTTACACGCCGGATCAGGGCGTTCTGCCAACGCTGACCGAGGGGCTGCATCAGATCGGCGACACCTCCCTCATCATCAGCCGCGGTCTGGGCGACGGCAAGGGTACGCCGGTCCCCCGCATCAACAATCCGCCGGAGCTGGTCATCGTGGACATCAACTGGTTCTGAGAACGTTCTATCCCGCCAAATGGCAGCAAAACGCCCCCTGGTATCGCTGCGATACCAGGGGGCGTTCTGGTTTTACCATCTCAAAAAAGGGGCGGGGCCACCCACAGCGGCGTCGGGGTCTATGCCAAAACCGAAGTCCAGCTCTTCCGGCGGGGCTGCGGCTGCTTCCTCGTCCGCAACGGCTGGGGCATCGTCTACGGCATCCGCATCATCGGCGGGGCCTTCCTCGTCTGCGGGGTCGGCGTCAGGGTCTATGCCAAAGCCGGGGTCCAGCTCTTCCGGCGGGGTATCGGGGTCAGTCGGGACAAAGGGTTCGTTGTCTACCACAGGCTTCAGGTGGTCGGGCTTTTTCCACTGGGCGTAAAGGTCTACCGTATCGCCCGCTGCCCAGTCGGTTATGGGCACGCCGTTTACCCTGTACAGTCTGCCTGTGCCGTCCGGTTCTGTGTTCCAGCCCACAAAAACGTAGCCGCTGCGCTTAAACATACAGTTGCGCAGAACAACATCCTCGCCGGGCTGGTAGCTCACAGTCTTTACCGCTCCCTCAAGGGCATCGTCTACGTCCTCCAGCAGGGGATCGGGGTCAAAGCCAAAGGTATCGTCCATATCATCCAGCAGGGGGTCGGGGTCAAGGTCAAGAGCAAGCTCCTCATTCGGGTCAAAGTTTGCGTGGTAGCGCAGGGTCAGGGCTTTCCTCGCCGGGGCTCGGTTCGGGCCGGTGTTGGAGCTCCAAACGGCGTAAAGGACTTTATTGTTCGGGTCCGGCCAATTTTTGACCTTACTGCTCACCTTGGTAGTGCCCGGTTGAACATCTCCGCCTTTGCTAACCAGCTTGAAAATCTCGGCGTCGCTGGGGGAGTCTTGCTTCGTGCTCCAGCCAACAAAGTTTACACCTGCTGTCGTGTTAGTAAGCACCACCTGCGGGAAATATACGCTATCATCATAGGCAAAAACTTGTTTCGTTTTGCCGTCAGAAGTACCGCCGTTGTAATCAAAGGTCACCATGTCCTTTTTGTACATCACATAAATGGTATCGCCGGTGTATTCTCTGCTCGATCTGTCACCAAAATAGCGGATACCGGTGTTCTTGCCGGTCAGGTTACCCGTTCCCTCAGTCGTTGTCGGACCTTTATCAGTCGGTCTCTCAAAGCCTACAAACAGATACCCGGCATTTGCTTTAACATCGTAGATCTCATACGAGCCGCCGTAGTTGCGCATATGCTGGTAATAGGAGACTTTTCCTCCCTGCGTCTGCTCCGCACCGCAGGACTTCAATCTGAAGGTGCCGTATTGTTCTGCATCTGTTGCGTTAGAAACCGGGGAGTAAGTGCCATCGCTGTGCAGCAGCGCCGGGATAACGTTCAGCAGATAGCGCTTGCGCTTGATTTGGATCGTCACCTCACCGTTCGCGGGCAATCTGGTAGTCGTATACTCGTTTTTGAGCTGCCAGACAGCATCCGGCTGGACAGCAGTGGCAATCTCGGTGGTTTTTGCTTCTATCTTGGCTTGGAGCGCATTCCACACTGTCTTATTCTCGGTGGCGCTCAGCGTCAAGGACGTATTGCCGTAGGCGTAAGCCGTACCAAGTTCTACGGCAGGTTCATCAAATTTGTCGCCGCCCTGCAACTTTTCGGGGAACGACTGGTTCGCATCGTCCCATGTTGTCCAGCCTATAATACCGCCAAATTGCACCTTTACCGTGTAAGGTTTCTTCCAAATGGCGTAAAGCTCGCGCTTTTGCTTGTCCTGTGCTCCGTTAAGTTGTGGTCGTTTGTTCAAGTCTTTCGGGTCTGTGTAGTTTTCCCATGCATCAGGGGCAACGGTATCGCCCACCTGATAAAGCGTATCCCCTGTGGTATAGGTAGATTTTGTGCTCCACCCGGCAAATATCATGCCGGCAGGAGCGGTAATTCCCAGTGCATCAGGGGTTTCCAGCATGCCGGTTTCTTCATACAGCACGTTCGTGCGCGGCTTGTTAGCCCCATTGACATCTTCCATGCCGCCCGTGCCTTGGTTTGCCATATAGGTCAGGCCTTTTTTGTAACAGGGGATGTAGCAATAGCGGGCATTTCTGCTAATATCGATCGGCTCACCGGTCAGCGTACCCTTGTACACATAGTAGGTGGTATCGCCCACTTTATCTCCGGGCGCGGTTACAGTATCCTGTTTATTTGCAATGATCCTAAAGCCATTTTCTAACGTGCCTGTTCCCGTATCGTAGACGTAGCCGTTTTTGACATGGTGGAAGCCCAGCTTAAATTGGATGCCATAGGGGAACTGTCCCCAATAGTCATCGCCGTCAGACTGCCAGAACCAGCTCGACCAGTTCGTTCCGTCCACGGACACCTGCATATTTACATAACCGCTGATGCGTGCGCCCTGATTGCCGTGGATATCTTCACTATCACCAGCGTAATCCGTAGCGCCGTTCACATCCAGCCAGTACCACTTGCGCACAAGGTTCCGGTCGATGGTCTTGGTCTTGGTTTTATCGCCAGCAGCTTCGCTCGTTGCATAGTCCCCCGCCGGGTCGATAGTCACCTGGTCAAGGGTCTCCCACCGGAGGGCATAGTCTGCGGCATCCTCTGCCGTGAAGGTTTTTTCTGTGCCATCAACTGCCTTGCGCTTTTCTCCCGCAGTGGGAACCGTATGCTGCCACGCACCGGGGGCTGCGCCCATAACAGTGCCATCCGGGTTGATGCCGTATTCCAGAACATACTGCTCTGTATAGGGGGCATTTGCATTGCCCGCCATATTCACAGCTTGCAAGCCCTTATATTTTTTTCCGAAATCACTGCTCGTGCCGGAGGCTTCGCTTGTCAGCTCGACCTCCTGCCCATAGACATTGATGATATAAGTAAAGCACTGTTTGGTAAGGTCAAACTCAAAGCTTACCGTATCGGAGTAAGTGCCGCTCATGGTAGCTTGGCTGGGGGTCGGGACGGTAATAGGAAGTTCATAGGAAGAACTTCTGACCCGCTTCATATCCTCTTCAAGCGAAGTGCCCGGTTGCATTTTTGTTGTAGAGAAGCTGAGCGTTTTCGTGTCCGGCTGATACTGCCACTCACAGTCAGCAGGTACATCGTCACTCGTCCCTTCCGACAGCGTATAATCTACCTTCGGCGTATCTGCACCCGCAGCTGCGTCCTGATATTTCAGCTGCCAACTATTTTGCGACGTAATGCCGATATTCAACGTGCGCCACTGCTTCAGTTGTGCCTTAACTTTCAGCTTATCCTTATTCTCCCCGCTATTCACCTCCACGGTGGTGGGGATGGTGACGGTATAGCCATCGTTGGCAAGGTCGCCCACAGTGGTGGTATCCGGCGCAGTGGTGACGTTTGGCTCATCTGCCAGCATCCACGCATCCGCCGCCTCCGGCCCATCGGCAAGCGCAGTTCCACCCACTGCAAGGCACAGAGCCAGCGCAAACGCAAAGCCCAGCAGTTTTTTTGCACAATGTTTCATGGTATCCTCCTTGTGTGGGGTGGCTGCTTGTTTTGAACCCTCTCAGGCTTGGCGGGGGCGTAAACTTTGCCGCCCTCCCGGAAACTGGCTCGCCCTCTCAGGCGCTATCGCGCCAGACTCCCCCTTTTGTCGCTGCGCGACATCTTCCCCCGGCGCGGGGGAAGTCTTTCCTCAAAGGGAGAGCCCTTGGCAGTCCACGCAAACTTCATCTCTTTGCCAAGGCCTCTCCCTTTGGGAGAGGTGGATTTGCGCAGCAAAGACGGAGAGGGCGAGGACGCTTGGCGGGGGGTCTGGTTTTTTGCCGCAAAAACCAAAAAAGGGGAGAGGGAACATCTCCCGTCTCCCCTTTGGGTTCAGGTATGATTCAGGTTTGGGTTGGTGGGTTAGGTTTTGGCGCTGCTCACCTCAGATTTAAATGCAATCGAACCTGTGTACTCACCTGCCTTTTCAGCCGCGTCTGTAGTAGTTTTCAAGGTAAACACCAGTGCCTGTTCACCTGTTTTCGTGCCAGAGGGGACACGCAAGACCTCACTGTCCCCTGCAGTCAGCTCTTTCTCAGAACCGCTACCTTCTGCAGGCTTGGTAATACTAAAACGAAGAATTTCATAAGCAGTTCCCCAAGTTCCCACAAAGAAGCCCTCTTGGAAACTAGAGTCAGTAGTATCAATGCTGATTTTCAATGCATCGCCGGGTGTAATAATATTCTCGGTCACGTAAACCATGGGAGCGCTGCCTGTATAGCTATTGCCTTCGTTCGGAAGTACGTTTTGCGCCTCTGCCCCTTTATCGGCCTTAACTGTAAGAGTTTTTTTGATGCCTGCATTAGCGCCAAAGTCGATCTTTGCAGGGATAGACCATGTATATTTGCTATCGACCTTATAAGTCACATTAGTTTTGGCAGTTTTTTTGGCATCTTTTTCACTGACTGTAGTCGAGGGGCCAGTAGGAGTAGTACCACCACCCTCCGCAAACACCGGGGTCGCGCAGACGGACACCGCCAAAGAGGCTGCAAGGAGCAGGGCGGCGGCCTTTTTCGTTAACTTCATAATCAATATTCGGCAATGGGGCCCGCGGCTGACGGTCAGCCTTGGATCTGCCTACTCCTTTCACACCGTATGGTTTGTTGATCCCCAATTCAGTTCTTTTTATCGTCAACACTGCCGGTCTTGCCCACCGCAAGGGGGCTCAGCCCACGGTCAGTGTCAGCTTTACGATGCCGCTGTTGGTCTTGGTGGCGCGGTCCGAAAGATAGGGCTGGCACACCACATAGGCCGGGTACTCGCCGGGGGCAAGGGCGCGGGTCATCTCCATCTTTTGCACATACAACCCAGGCGCTACAAGGCCGGACTGGAACAGCAGCTCGTCGCCGTCCTCTAAATACAGCCCAAAGGCCATGTAGTAGCACTCCTCCTTGCCGGTCACGGTAAAGGTGTACTGCTTGCCGTCATCGGTCTGCACGGTCAGGGTCTTTTCGCCCTTATAGTCCTTGATGGCCTCGATGGTGTACACGCCCTCGTCAGTTTTTTGGATCTCGAAATAGGCGGGGTCGGCTTCCAGCACCTTTGTTACCTCGGCCTGAATGCCCGCAAGGCGCAGGTAATGGCTCAGCTCTACGGTCTGGCCGCTGTCCACCACCAGCTTTTCCAGCGGGGTGCCGTCAAGGCTTACCCAATCCTCGTACCAGAGGTTCTCGGCGGGGTTATGGAACTCGAACCCTTGGGTGATCGTTTTGGTCTTTGCGGGGATGGTAAAGCCGCCCCAGCCCGGCAGGGTGACGTTTTTGCTGCGGTCGATGGGGGTCTCTGGCTTGACATACTGCGCCTGATAGGTCTCCATGGGCAGCGCGGCTGCTTCGGACGCGCCGGTGCTGCCGGTGTCCGTGACAGCGGACTTGCCGCCCCGTGCCGCGCCGGACACTGCGATGTAGCCACCCAGCAGCACCACCAGTGCCACCAGCACCCCGATGACAACTCTGCTTGTGTTTTTGTTCTCCATGGGCTCCACGCTCCCTTTCCGTCAGAACAATAAAAAAAGCCGCCCGACTTCGGGCAGCTTTGATGATACGAGCAAAATCCGGCGTGCTCTTGAAAAGAACACACCTGTGGTTTTGGACGTTCCCGGCACACGGAAGTTCTCCCCTCCAAACCGAGAGCAACCGGCTGGCATCATCTGGTACATCTCCAGACCTAAGCCCCTGTGGCTTTGCGCCCTTATCTTTCGATAAGTTTGCCCAATATTTTGCCCAATAATTTTTCATGAACAACGCATTATTTTGTGTGATATCATTTTATCAACAACAACCCTGTTTGTCAACGGGATTCAAGGTTTTACTTTCTATATAAAAAAAACGAAAAACGTTTATTTTTGTATAGTCTGACTGCCGTATCCATTTTTTTAAGAAAATGGAAGAGCATCGTCGAAAATGATGGAATTTCCCATTGTTCGTCTGGTTTTGGGGGCTGCCGCAATGGGCAGCAGCAGGCACAGCTCCAAAACAGAGAACGCCCCCTGGTATCGCTGCGATACCAGGGGGCGTTCCTGTTTTCCTTCTACTTCAAAGTGTTCAGAACTTGAACAGGTTCACGATGCGCTCCCACAGGCGGGTGAAGAAGCTGCCCTCCTGGGTGGTGGTCTCGGCCACAGCCGTATTCTCGGTAGCGGCTACGGTCTCACCGGTCTTGTAGATGAACTTCACGTTGGAAGAAGCGCCTTCCGGTGCACCGGCGAAGCTGGTGTAGTTCTCCAGGCGGCTGGTCATCTCGTCCAGGACCGTCTTCAGGGCGTGGATCTGGTCGGTGTCCAGCGAGCCGGTCAGCTTGGAGATGCCCTCCTCGTTGAACTGGACCAGGCCATCGCTCAGCTGGGTGGCACCGTCGGTCAGCTGGCTGACGCCGTTGTTCAGGGTGTTCACGCCATCGTAAAGGGTCTTGCTGCCGGAGGCCAGCTGGGCGCTGCCGTCCTTGGCAGAGTGGGCACCGTCGGCCGCAGTGGCGACACCGCTGGTGTACTGGTTGACGCTGGAAACGAAGTACTGGATCTGGCTCAGGCTGGTCTTCAGAGCGCGGACGCTGGCGATATCGTCGCTGTTCTCGGCCTGCAGCTTGAGCTCCTCGTGGGCGATCTGCCGGGCGTCGGCATTGGTCAGCAGCTGCACCAGACCGCAGATCATGGAGGGGTCGTAGCTCTGCATCAGGCGGAGGGCTGCTTCCAGATCATGATCGGTCTTGGTCGCGGAGAGGTAGAGGGCCAGGTCGAGCTGGCTGTCCTTGAAGCTGGGGGCCTGCTCCCAGATGGTGCGGACCATCTTCTTGCGGGCAGCGGCCAGCGTCTTGTCGTTCATGGTCAGGACTTCGTCGATGACGGCTTCATAGTTGTCCCAGGTCATGGGGGTGTCGATGAGGCCGCCCTCCATCAGGGTCTTGTTTGCGGAAGCCAGAACGCCGTCGGCCACCTGCTGGGCACCGGCATTCAGGGCGGCATTGTTGGAGGTCAGGGTGTCGAGGCCGTTGGTCAGCTGGCCGAGGCCGTTGTCCAGCGCGGCAACACCGGTCTTCAGCTGGGATGCACCATCCAGCAGAGCCAGCGTACCGCCGGCCAGCTGCGAGACGCCGTCTTCCAGCTGAGACGCACCGTCCATGAGCTGGCTCATGGCGTCGTTCAGCTGCTGGATGCCGTCGGTCAGCTCGTTGATGCTGTCGAGGTCAAAGACATTGTCCGTGCCCAGTGCATCGGGGCTGGTGGCTGCGGCCAGCATGATCTGCGGAGCCGCCAGATCTTCCACATCGGCTTCCACCGTCACGCTGTCCTGCAAATAATCTTCCACCGTGGACAGGTCCTTCGGCAGCAGGCCGGACAGCGAATCCTTCACGCCGGGCAGGGTGACGAACGCGGCCACGTTGCTCTTGGCGGCAGACTCGATCACGCCGTGCTCAGCGGTCACATTGGAGGCGTCCTCCCCAAAGATGACGCCCACCGCCGTGATGAGCGGGGTGACGATGGTGCGGTCGGTGCCGTTGACATTCACGGTGCCGGTCTCGTTGTTGGTCAGGTCGATTTGAATGGTCAGGTGGCCGCTCTTGCCCATCAGGTTCTCCAGGCTGTCGGTCACGCCGTCCAGCGTGTAGGTGACTTTGGCCGAGATGGGCAGATCACGGTCAGTGGTCCCTTTATAATAGACGTCGGTGTCGTCGGTGTTCCAGACCAGCTTTTCGCCGTCCTGGGTAAAGGCGGCATCGCTCTCGGTGTTCTGGATGTCGGTCAGGGAAGAAACATCGGTCACACCGGACAGGCCGTTGGCGTTGTACAGATGCTCGCTGACGCTGGTGCTCTTGATGGAGCCATCGGCGTTCATGACGGCGTAGACGTTCTCAGACTTGGCAAAATCGGATTTGCCTGCGGCAAAGGCAGGCATCGTCATGCTGGCGGCGAGAGTCAGCGCCAGCGCCGCACTGGCGAAACGAAGCGATTTCTTCATGGTGATTACTCCTTTTCAGATTTCGAGGCGGATTCAGGGACCAGCCAGTGCAGGGTGGTGTGGCGGATGATCCAGTCCAGCAGCATCAGGGCAGCGGGCAGGACGATCAGGATGACGGCCATGCTGATAAGTGCGCCGCGGGAGATGAGCAGGCAGATGCTCTTCAGCAGCTCCATCTTGCTGATGGCTGCCACGCCGACGGTGGCGGCGAAGAAGGTCAGGCCGCTGGTCAGGATGGACTGGCTGCAATGCTCCAGCGACTGCTGGGCTGCTTCCTTCGGGGTGCGGCCGTAGCTGCGCTCCTCGTGGTAACGGGTGGTCATCAGGATGGAGTAGTCCACGGTCGCGCCCAGCTGGATGGTGCCGATGACGATGCTGGCGATGAACGGCAGCTGGGTGCCGGTGAAGTACGGGATGCCCATGTTGATGGAGATGGCGGCTTCAATGCTGGCCACCAGCAGCACCGGGATGGACAGGCTGCGGAAGGAGATCAGGATGATGACGGCAACGGCCAGAATGGACCAGACGTTGACGTTTTTGAAGTCCACATCCGCGACCTCGATCAGGTCTTTGGTCATGGCACCCTCGCCGGTGATGACGCCTTCGGGGTCCACTGCCTTGATGGCGGTGTTCATCTCGTCCAGCTGGTTGTTGATGGCGTCGGTACCGGTCTTATAGGAGCTGTTGGCGAGGATGAGCTTGTACCCGCCGGACTGCAGGATCTCGGTTACGCTGTCGGGCAGCAGGCCGGTATCAAAGCCGGGGCCGGTGACGGAATCCAGGCTGATGACCTGAGTGATGCCGTCCACGTCCTTGAGTTCGTCGCACAGGTCGGAGACCTGGGTGGCGGTCAGGTCGTCATGCACCAGAATGAAGTGCGAGGTGGTCATGCCGAAATCCTCGCCCAGCTTGTTGGTGCCGACGATGCCGGTCAGGTCCTGGGGCAGCGAATCGAACAGGGTGTAGTAGACTTCGGTCTTCTGCTGCGCCGCCACAAAGGGCACCAGCAGCACGAGGAAGACCGCCACAATGGGGGCTGCGTGTTTGGAAACGAAGTAGCTGGTCCTGGTCAGCTGCGGGATGATGGTGCGGTGCTTGTATTTCTCGACCCACTTATCAAAGGTCAGGATCAGCGCCGGCAGGATGACGACGGTGCAGATGACGCCCAGCGCCACGCCTTTTGCCATGACGATGCCGATGTCGCGGCCCAGCGTCAGGCGCATGGCGCACAGGGCCAGGAAGCCTGCGATGGTGGTCAGCGACGAAGCGGAAATGGAGGTCATGGTCTTGCAGATGGCGCTGACCATGGCTTCCTCATTGGAGGAGCGAAGCTCTTTTTCCTCCTGATAGCGGTGCAGCAGGAAGATGGAGAAGTCCATCGTAACGCCCAGCTGCAGCACGGTGGACAGCGCCTGGGTGATGTAGCTGATCTGGCCGAGGAAGATGTTCGTGCCAAAGTTGTACGCGATGGGGAACAGCAGGCCCAGCATGAACAGCACCGGGGTGATGGTGCTCTCCAGCGAGAGGAACAGCACCAGCATACTGGCGCCCACAGCGCACAGGATATACAGCGGCATCTCCTCATTGATCAGGGCCTTGGTGTCCTGCAGGATGACGCTCATGCCGCCAAAGAAGGTATCCTTCCGGAGCACCTTCTTGATCTCCTGGACCGCGTTCATCGTCTCGTCGCTGGCGCTGGGGCCGTCGAACCGGACGATGAGCATGGTGGAATCATTTTTGCCGAACATGAACTGCTGGACGTCCGCCGGGAGCATCTCGGTAGGGATGCTGGGGTCGATCACATCGCTCAGCCAGAAGGTCTGGGTGACACCGGGCACGGCGTCGATGTCCTTCTTCATGGCGATGAGCTCGTTCGTGGGCAGGCCCTCGACCGTGATCATACCGGTGGAGGCCAGATGGAAGTCGTCCTCCAATGCCCGTTCGCCGATCATGGAGTCAAGCTCCTGCGGCAGATAGGTGAGGACGTCGTAGTTGATGCGGGTGGCAACGGCGCCTATCGCGGAAGGGATCAACAGCAGGATGGCTACTGTTAAGATCAGTTTGCGCAGACGCACAATGCCCTGTGCGATCTTTTTCATGAAAACCCTCCATTGAAATGTTGGAACAGAATCGGTGCTCAAAAATGACTCGCAGTCACTTCTGAGCAAGCACTATTATAACCAGCTGGCGGAAAGTGTCAAGACAAAAACTGACCAAACGTCAGTTTTTTTATCATCCACTGAAAATTGTCTAACACCGATTGGCTATTTGGGGCTTGCACCGGGAGGAAAGCATTGCTAAAATAATGTTTACACGACAGAACATCGCAGAAAAGAGGAATCGACCCAAAGCATGAATACCGTGGAAGGCAAAAAGCAGGAAAAGCGCCGGGCGCTTCTGGATGCAGCATACGAGCTGTTCCTGGAACGGGGCGCATCCAAGACCAGCGTGGAGGATATCACCTCCCGCGCCAAGGTGGGCAAAGGCACCTTCTATCTCTATTTTGCCGACAAGGGTGCTGTGACCCAGGCGCTTCTGGCCCGCGTGAGCTACCAGCTGCTGGACGATGCCGTGACGGCCTGTGAGCGCGCCAGCGCGTTGATGGATTTTCCCGACAAGATGATCTTCGTCATCGACCACATCATCGAGGCCCTGCGGAACGACACCCTGATGCTCCGTTTTCTGGAGCGCAGCTTCGTCTGGCCGGGGCTGGACAAGATCGAAGCCTCCGGCGAGGCCGAGCCGCTGATGCGCAAACTGCTCCACGCCATCATGTCCAGCCCCGAAATGGCCGGCCTGACCGAGCGCGAAGTCTACCAGCGCATCACGGCGCTGGGCAGCATGTGCATGTCGGTGTGCTACTCGTCCATCCTCGAAGGCAAACCCGACCACATCGACGCCATGAAACCCGTGCTCTACAACATCATCCGGAAGGCCCTGCAATGATTTTTGCAGAAATTTGCAAAAAAGGCTTGCAATCCGGCCAAAGATGTGGTATCATAACCAAGTCGATACGACATCTGGACGGTTAGCTCAGCTGGTAGAGCATCTGCTTGACGTGCAGGAGGTCACAGGTTCGAGTCCTGTACCGTCCACCATACAGTTCGTACTCGAACCCGATTCTTTACGAAAAAGGGTTCGGGTACGTTTTTTGTTTATCGGAAGTTCTGCGGAAGGACTACACAGAGCGTTAAACGAGCAAAGGCAGGGTATCACTATGACGGTGGTATCCTGCCTTTTGCTTGTTTGGGAATTTCGCCTTGTTAGAAAATTTCTGGTCTATGTTGAAAAGCCTTTCTTTTTATGATATAATCAATATGGGTAAATATATCGTGATTTGATGATGTGCGGAGGTGAAATCATGGCTACTGCGCCAAGCATGGGAAAACTAATCTATCATATAACATCTATAGATAATCTTCCTTCGATTTTAAAGTTTGGTCTGCTCTCTCGAAAATGCATATCACAAAACCACGACATACACTTTACTGATATTGCCGATCCAGAAATCTTAAGTAAACGTGAGCGATATAAGGAAGCTCTTTCACAATATGTCTTATTTCATTTTTTTGCAAAAAATCCATTTGATGGTGCAGTGTGCGAAAAGTATGGATCAGAAAATATGGCAATCATCGCTGTTTGGAGAAGTATTTGTGAACATAATAATTATCAAATAATTCCATCACATCCATTGGATAGTGATGCTCCAGATCTTTATTCTTATGGAGAAGGTTTCAAGAAGGTTCGATGGAATATATTAGACGATAGAGAGCATCGCGATTATAAAAATGCAGAGATCCGGAAAGCATGTATGGCAGAATGTGTTGTGAAGGGATGTGTTCCGGTATCAGATTTTGCATATATTTATGTTTATAGTGAAAGGGCAAAAGAAAAGATTTTAAAAATGGAAAATGCCGTAGCTATTAAGGATAGGATACAGGTTATGCCTAGTATGTTTCCCATAAGTCGATAATTAAATTGGGAGGTGATTCAAGTGTTTTTCTATACAACAGGAGATTTGCTCCAGTCCGATGCGGAAGCTCTTGTCAACACAGTAAACTGTGAAGGTTATATGGGAAAGGGAATCGCCTATCAATTTAAACTTAAATTTCCAAACAACAACAAAGACTATGTTAAGGCGTGTAAAAATGGTACACTACGTCCCGGAAAACTTCATGTTTATAAGGAAAGTGAAAAAATCATCATTAATTTCCCGACCAAAGATAAATGGCGTGAAAAATCACGAATGGAATATATTGAGGATGGGTTGGATGCGCTTGTTTTACTAATAAAAGAACTCAACATAAAGAGTATAGCTATTCCACCGTTGGGAAGTGGTAATGGTGGTCTTATTTGGAATGACGTTAAGCAAGTTTTGGCAAAAAAACTAGAGGACACAGCCAAACAGGTAGCGATTTATATTTATGAGCCTTCTCGAAACTTTGCCGCAACGCCAACACAGGAGCCAAAACTGAGCACATCAGCACTCGTGTTAATGGAATTAAAGGGGCATTTAAAAAAGTTTAACAGTCTTCGTTTGCAAAAAGCGGCGTATTTCATGGATTTGTTTTCCTCAAAAAAATATTTTCGTTTTGTTCCTCATAAATACGGTCCTTATGATCATTCCATTGATATAGTTAGTAAGGGAATTCGTGAATTTCAGCAGTTTCATGGAACATCTTCTACAAAAGAAGCTGAGAAAATTCTATTTAATAAACTTACGAGTGAGTCGGTAAATAATACTTTACAAGCATTGCTCCCTTGGATCATAAAGTCTTGTGATTTTGTAAACTCTATTGAAACTGATCATGAACTAGAATGTTTGGCAACAATTTGTTTTCTAATTGAAAATTCAGGAGGCTTAACAGCAGAAGGAATTGTTTCCGGATTTAAGAATTGGTCTGAGGAAAAGGCAAAGAGGTTTACTGAACAAGAAATTATCGAGGGAATCCAAAAGTTATATATGCTTGGAGTTATAGAAAAAAATCTTGTAGGTTATAACCTTGCTGCATAAAACAAAAACAGGGTGCGCCCACCCGGACGCACCCTGCCAAAGACCACAGACAATAGCGATATGTATACCAGGGAGTTCCCCAGCGGGAACTTCCTGGATTTCTTTTTTGTTTGCGTGATGAGCCTGCTCCGCCTGCCACGCGGCAAATTCTCTTTGCCCTTCCTCGCTGTTCCAGCAGGCAAGAATGGCCGGATAGAATGCCCGTGCCAGACGGTCAATGACTTCATCGGGGTAAGGGGAAGTATTTGTGGACTTTTTCTTTTTGTTCAAACGCACGCTCCTTTGATCGTCC
>OGGV01000286.1_pt1 | contig 38172 bp, 20 predicted proteins | sample 1571301 | NCBI WGS metagenome assembly OGGV01 (sample SAMEA2582072, study PRJEB24529) | metagenome | biome: Human gut stool | place: China | collected 2011
TTTGAACAGTTTTTCCTATTTTAGTTGCAAATTCTCCTATTGAGTAATATTTCATACTTATCACCTCAATAATATTATACAACTATATCTATAAATATATATAAAAATATATTTTTATATATATTTATAGATTTATTTTAACAGTTCACACCCCCATAATATTTTTAAAATTTTTAATTATAAAAAATAATTTATAAAAGCTTCATTAACTTCTTCATACTTCCCTCTACTTATAGGTATTTTTATTCCATTTTCTAATGTAATTGTATCTTTATTTACTACCTTTATATATTTTATATTTACTAAGTAAGATCTATGGCATCTAACAAAATTCCCCTTTGGTAACATTTGTTCCATATCACTTATCTTTTTTCTAATAGTAATTTTATCGCTTGTGGTATAAATGTCTATATATGGTGAAAACATAATGCAATATTCAATAGTTTCACAATTAAGTTTTATACTTCTTTTTGGTAATTCTATAGTTATATAATTTCCACTATCATTTGTAACTTTTATTTTTTCTTTAATTATATCTAAACATTCAAAAAGATCTTCTTTTTTTATAGGCTTCATTAAATATTGTAGTGCACCTACTTTATATCCATGAAGAGCATATTTAAATTCACCTGTAACAAAAACTAAATTAACAGTTTTATTTTTCTTTCTAATTATATTTGATAATTCAATGCCAGACATTTTTTTCATTTCTATATCTAAAAATATAGCATCATATTTTTCATAATCTTCCCATTCAAACAAAAATTCTTCTGCACTATTAAATTTATCTATATAGATTTCTACGCTATTTTTAATAGCCCATTCTTTTATATATCTTTCCATTAACTCTAATTGTATTTCTTGATCATCACATATAGCTATTTTCATTTATAGTAACCCTCCTTAACATAAAACACAATCACAACTAATTTTTATAATTATTTTTCCACTAAAATAAAAAAAACTATTCTATCGGGTGATTTAGAATAGTTTTTTGTTGACTTATTTTTATTGTATTAATTATTTCTATTATACCCTTTAATTATTTAAAATAGTCAACTTCAATCTCAAATCACTATTTTATATTTCAAAAAATTCCTTTAAATGTATTTTTACATTTAAAATACATTTTCATTTGTATATTTTTATGTTTTTTTAATTGTTTTACTTAATTATGTTTTATCATTATATCACAATTTTCTTTTTTTCGCCATTTTTCTACAATTTATTTTATAAACTTTTATTAAATAAAAAAAAATCACTATAAGTATTAACTTATAGTGATTTTTTTTGGTGGAGGCGAGGGGTCATGTGCATCCATTATTTCTATATGGCACTGACTATATCTTCTACTATTATTTTAAATAGTAGCTTGGCATATTATAGAAGCTTAGTATAGTTTATATCTTCTATCCTAGTATTCCATAGATTATCCTTAGGAACCTATAAGTCGATACGAGGCTGTTAAATTTCTTTACATACCTCTCGGTATTGCCGTCAGCATTTTCTGTTACGGTTTCACCGATAAAGCCAAGTTATCACTTAAACATCACTGTTTAAGGCGACTATCTTTCTTAATCGAACCCCTGTCCGAAAGCAGACCAGCCTGACTTTCTACGAGCGTAGTTATGTGACTAAAAATTCGGTCCTTAGTTCGCTCACAAACAAACTCCTAATTCCCTAGCTTCATAAATACCCCTCTAGCTCAAAGCTTTGCTAGACTTCGTTCCCTACTTTAATGACACCAGCTACCCAAGACGTAGGCATCCTGGACTGATGAGCAAGCTATATTAAGCTGCTAATGCAAAATTGTCTTCTGCGTTTATATTTAATGCATAGCTTATTAACGAGTCGTCCATGCTTTACTCGGCCCGCTTATCAAACCCATCACACCCCCGTCGAAGCCAAAACGCCCCCATGTTAGGTTAATAGGTTATAAACGCTTTACCTATTTAATTTTCAATTGATGATTAACATCGTGATTTTATTATAAATCATATATTTTTAACTGTCAACTTTACTATTTTTATTACTAAAAAAATGATAAGACCTATGCTTTCATAAGCCTTACCATCTTTAATATATTTTATTATATGCTTTAAACAAATTTATGATAATAAATAAATTTATTTTGCTTTTATAATTTTATTTTTTCTTTTTCTTACCTACTAATAATGCACCTGCTGCTATAGTAACTGATCCTATATATGCTAATACATTTCTTTTTCCTGTCTTAGGTAAATTATCATTTTTAGAGTTTTCTGTAGTAACTTTATCATTTGAAGGTTCTTGATTTTCAGAGTTATTTTCTACACTTGGTTTATTTTCATTTCCAGGTTTATTTTCATCTCCTGGTTTATTTTCATTTCCAGGTTTATTTTCTTCATCACCTGGTTTGCTTGTATCTTCATTTTTAGGTATAACTTCTTCTAATTTTGCTTCAAATAAACTTGCTTCTTCTAAGTCTTTTGATATTCTTATTTCTATGTAAGCTTCATCATTAGCTTCATTTTTAATAGTTTTTACAACTTTAGAAATGAATGATGTATCTTTAACCTTTATTTTATAAACTATAAAGTTTCCATCTGTATATTTATCTTCTACAGTTGCATCTAATTCCTTAATGTTATTTAAGAAACCAGCAAATTTTTCTAAGCTTACTTCTTGCACTTCCATTTGTAATGGAGAGTCTTTTTCACCTGAACCTGCTATAGCTGAAACAACTTCAGTGTCTATAATATCAGTAATAAAATCTACTACATTATCTTTATACTCCTCTACATTTATAGTGAAAGTATCAACTTTATTACTTCCATCTGTAGTTTTTGCTGTTATAGTTACTTGTCCCTTTGCTTTTGCTATTAATTTAACACTATTTCCATTAACCTCTATTGATGCTATATTTTCATCACTTACTGACCACTCTACATCTTTTTTATCAGCTTCTTCATTTACAGTTGCAGTAAATGTTTTATTACTTCCTACATATAAGCTATTAATTTTATTATTTATAGTTACACTTTGTGCTAATATAGTTTCTTTCTTTACAGTTACATTTATTGTTTTAGTAGATTCTGCACCTTTACTATCTGTTACTTTATATGTAACTTTATATTCTCCTGGAACATTTACATTAACTGTATTTTCTAAAACATCTATTTTAGTTATAGCTCCATCTTCTTTATCAGTTGCTGTTACACCAATTAATGGATTAAATTCTTCTCCAACTTTTATAACTTTATCTTCTGCATTTATTACAGGTAATGCATTTACAATTACTGTTATTGTTTTTCTAGCTTCCGCACCTTTACTATCTGTTACCTTATATGTAACCTTATATGTTCCAGCAACATTTTCATTAACAGTATTTTCTATAACATCTATTTTAGTTATAGTACCATCTTCCTTATCAGTTGCTGTTACCCCTTCTAAAGGTTCAAACTTTTGTCCAACATTTATAAGTCTATCTTTAGCTTCAATTTTTGGAATTGCATTTATAATTCCACCAGGAATACTTGGTTTTACTATTTCTTCATCTTTTTCAGTTAATACTTTTTTAAGCTCTGATTTTAATTCTTCACTATTTGCTACTGAATTTTTTATTTTTATGTTTATATAAGCTTCATTTGTTTCTTCATTTTTAATTGCTTTTATAAACTTAGACATTAATGAATTATTTTGAATTTTTATTTGATATACTGTAAATTCTCCATCAGTATATTCTCTTTGTATTTCTGGATTTAATTTCTTAACCTTCTTTAAGAATACATTAAATTCTTTTACATTTACATCTTTTACTTCCATTTGTACTGGAGAGTCTTTTTGACCTGAACCATTTACTGGAGTTACAACGTTAGTATCTATAATATCTTTTGCTAAATCTACTACATGGTCTTTGTAATCTTGTATATCTATAGTAATACTATCACTTTTTTCACTTCCATCTGTAGCTTTTGCTGTTATAGTTACTTGTCCTTTTGCTTTGGCTATTACTTTAACAGTATTTCCATCTGCTTCTATTGATGCTATCTTTTCATCACTAGTTGTCCATACTACATCTTTTTTATCTGCATTTTCATTTGTTATAGTTGCACTTAATACTTGATTGCTTCCTATATATAAATTGTTAACTCTATTGTTTATAACTACATTTTCTACTAAAGTAACTTTTTCTTTTACAGTTACTTTTATTGTTTTTGTAGCTACTCCACCAAGTTTATCTACTACTTTATATGTAACTGTATATTCTCCTGGAGTATCTGTTTTAACATTATTTTCTACAACTTCTATTTCTGTTATATCACCTTGTTCATCATCAGTTGCTGTTACTCCTTCTAATTCTTTAAACTCATCTCCAACAGTTATAACTCTATCTTCTGCATGTATTACTGGCGGTTGATTTACAACTACTAGCATTTCATGTATTGCTGTTGCACCTTGTTTATCTGTTACACTAAATACAACTGTATAATCTCCTGCAACTTTTGTATCAACATCATTTCTAATAACCTTTATGCTCTTAGTAAGATCACCATCTTCTTCATCAGTTGCTGTTACTCCTTCTAAAGGATCAAACTCTTCTCCTAATTGAACTATTCTATCTTGAGCATTTATTACTGGAATTTTATTAAGTGTAGTCATTTTTGGATTTACAACAACTGAACTTTCAACTATAGTTGTTTTATTTCCACTATCTGTAGCCTTATATATAACCTTGTAAACACCTGGTATATTTGTGTTAACATTACTTTCAACTACTAATTCTATATTTTTATCTTCATCTGTTACAGTAACTCCAGCCTTTGGATCAAAACTATCTCCAACTTTTAAAGTATGGTTCTTAACACCTTCAATTACTGGTGCTTTATTACCTTTTACTGTTAAGTTTATAGATTCTTCAGTTTTTCTACCACGACTATCAGTAGCACTATATGTTATCTTATATGTAGTGTCTTGTTCTGTATCTAAATTAAGTTCTTTATCTGATGAAACACTAACATTTACTGTATTTCCATTAACATCTACAGCTTTAACGCTATCCATTAAATTAAATGCTTGACCTGCATTTATAGTAACATTTTCAAGTTTTTGTCCATTTTTAGTAATAGTAGGCCCTACAGTTGATGCATTAACTTTTAATTGTACATTTAAGGTTTTTGATTCTCCACCAAAATCATCTTTTGCTGTAATATATAAATCATATATTCCTTCTTCAGTTCCTTTAAATGATGTTATTTTTTTATCACTTGCATCTTTAACTTCTAAAGTTATTTTATCTTTATCAGCATCTTCTATTTCTAAACCTTTTTCTTTTAAAACTTCTTCTGTTAATTGAATTGTTTCTCCTTCAGTAATTTCTATGTAAGACTTATCTTCTTTCATCTTTACAGTAGGATTTGTATTTAATGTTAATTCTTCATTTTTAACACTTACACTTCTTACATATTCTTTATTTGTGTTACTTACATATTTATATTCAGATTTTTCTTCATTTTTTATTTTATATTTTCTTGATGAATTATCATTAGAAGCTTGTATATCTAACTCAAAAACATCAATTTCATTACCAGTCTTTGGTATAGAGTCTTGTGCTGTTATTAAAACATCTATTGTATTATTTTCTTTATTATAAGTATAATCTGTTATTATCTTATCTGACTTTGCTGGATTTATTAAATCCTTTATTACTGGCTTTCCATCTTGCTCTTTTAAAACTATTCCATCTAACTTTAAGCTAAATTGAAGAGCTTTTGGAATATCTTCTATATTGTCTAATGATACTTTAACTGTATCTGAATCTACTTTTTTTACATCTAATACAAATTTATTTTCTGTATTTTTAGATTTATTTTCTATAATTTTAGGTGTTGCATAAGCTATTGCAGCTGTTGAAGTTGCTGCTAATGTATATACCAAAGCTGTTTTTACAGTTGGCTTCAGCTTATTATTTTTCATAACTTATCTCCTTCCGTACTTTATAGGGGCTATCATAAAAGAGATAACCCCTTTCAATTAAAAATATTATTATCTTAGTTTACTATCTGTTGTTAAATACATTTTGAATCATATCATTACTTATCTCTATAACTTCATCATATTCATTTGCTATTGCTCTTGCTGTTGAATTATTTAATTCTATTGATGGTAAGTTTGTTGGTAAATCATATAAGAATGTATCACTTACTAATCTTTGACCTACAGGTGCATTATTGCTATCTAGCTTATTGTATCTGTAAAGTTCAGCTTTTATCTTAGTTCCCTTAATATTTTTATCATCTTTTTGTTGCTCTGGAGTTATCCAATATAACCAAGTTCCCTTAGCAACTTCTCCAAGTTGTGAATTTTCTGGTAGTGTTGCTAATAAAATTGCTTGAGCATTTAAAGCAAAGTTTTCATCAGCTTCATTAATTACTAAAGGTACATTAAATGCTGGGTCACCTTTATATTCACCTGTAACTATTATAGAACCTGCTGGTATAGTCTTTCCTGGTGCATAAGTATAATCAGTTGCTAACTTACCTACACCATGCTCATAAACTTTATTTCCATTATCTATACCAATTTCTATATTATCTCCTGTTGGACCTAATATATCTATTTCTCCTATAGATATAGCATTAGCTCCCTTGGCTACTAACTTAACATATTGTGCATCATATGCCCATAATTGAGTATTTGAATTGCTTCCATTTTCATTAAAGTAAATTGTATTTTCTTTAGTTGTATCAAATTCTCCTGAATGAGCTTTTGACCAACTCTTTCCATCTTTACTTACCCAAACCTCATAACTACTTATTGGTGAATAATCAGTACCTGAATTTTTACTAAATAAGCTTCTTAATGAGAATTTCTTTTTAGGTGCTTGTCCTGGATTATATTTTAATCCTACAACAGATTTAGCATTTCCTAAATCAATAGTTACATATGGATCTCCTGAAACAACTGTACCATTATTATTAGTTGCTTTTGTTGCTGTATAAATAGTTGTTGGGTCATTATCACTTATCTTTTTAATTTCTCCATTTTGAGCTTGACCATGTCCTGAATGTTCATCAGATATATCATGTTCACTTCTTGTATTAGTATCAAATACCCAATTAGCTTCTGATATACTTCCATCATGATTTACCTTTATGTTACCAATTGTAGTTTCTTGTGTAACATTTAAGTTGTAGTCATAAGCTCTTACTTTATATTCAAAAGCTCTATTATTTATAGCATCAATAACATCAGTGTACTTAGTTAATCCATTTTCTCCATTTTTATCTCTTTCAACGAATCCAACTACTACTTCCTTAGTTCCTGTTGTTGTTGCTTCTTTTCTTATTATTTCATATCCTAAAATTTTATCTGCATCTTTTGTAACACTTAATGTTAATGGAACTTCTTTTTGATTTAAGTAAGATTTATTAATTAATTGAGTTCCATTTGCATCAACTCCAAAGCTTCCCTTTACTGCAGTATCTGAAGCCATAGTTATTGATTCTGTATTACTTCCAGCTTTTAATCTAATTCTTCTAGCATCATCATTTAAATAGTAAATAGCCTTATCTTCTTTTGGATAATTCTTTGAATTTAAGTATTCATTAGTCTTAGGACTAGCTACTAATCCCCATTTTTCAAAGAATCCTCTTAAATCCTTCTTTACTGCATCTGATGCTCTCATTATAAATGTTTGAGCTGTAGAATCATGTCCATTTTCATTTGGAGCTACACCTTTTAATCTTGTTTCTCTATATAACTTAGCATAGAATGTATCATTATCTAAGTTATTATCTGAGTTAAGATTTAACATTTTATAAGTATAGTCATTATCATATGCTAAGTGTAATTGCCAGAACATTCCTAATCTAGTTCCACCATCACTTGCTAAACCTACACTATTAGAAGTTACTTTATCATATATCTTTGTATATGTTCCACCTTCTAATCTAGATTCATTTATATCATTAAATGTTTGAGTTATAAGTGCTAATATATTATTAGTTGTTTCTGCATATGTTAATCCTGGTCTATCATGAACGTGTCCAATTTCATGAGCTATTCCCCATCCAAATAAGCTTCCATCTTTTGAATTTGTTAAGTTTCCATTTGAATCAAATTTGAAAGGAGTACCATTCATTGCACCTTCAATAGAACCATATCCTATACCAACGTGATGTGATGATGCATACATAAATGCTCCAGTAAACATTCTTTGATATTTAATATTCATACGGTTTTTAGGTGCTCTATTTTCATTGTAGTATTGATTTTCACTCTTTCCACCTAATACATCTAAAGCCTTACCAGTTATTTGACCATCTCCATCAAAGTCTATTGGTGCTTCAAGTAAACCTTGTTGTGAATAAGAAATTTTCATTATTTGTTCCCAAGCAAGTAATGTATCATAAAGTCTATTTACTTGAGCTTCTTCATTTCCTGATAATCCATTTTCTATTGAGCTAAGTACCTTATCAGCTGCAAAAGAAAGCATTATTCTTTCACCTTCTATATCTGTAGCATTTAATATAGATGTTTTTGGGTCATAAGTGTAAATATTATTAACATTATCTTCTATACTAGCTGTGCTTGGATATCTATTTTTTAAAGTGCTTACATAACTCTTTAAGTCTTTAATATATTTTCTTATAGCATCTTTAACTTCTGTTTCTTTAGAAGCATCATCTATAATATTATTTACATTTAAGTGTGGTATTTTTGTTCCACCACTTACTCTTACCTTAAATGTATTACTTTCTGCAAATCCACTCTTAAGACCTATATATAAGTTTCCACCTTTTTCATAGTTCATATCAAAACCAGTTTCAGGTATTTCAATTTCATTTTTACCTACTTTTAATTCTTTTATTACTTTATAAGCAGTTCCACTTTCTGCATTAAATTGTGTTAATACTAAATTAAATTTAGTATCGCTTCTATTTGGACTTGCTATGTAAATATTAACCTTATCTCCTGGTTTTACTGCTATACCAAGAGCTTGGTAATCATTAGTTTGTCCTATAGTATTTTGAGCCCCTATACTATGTATACTTGAATCTAAAGTTATTATTTCATCTTGTAAAGAAATATCATTTAATAAGTCTTGAGCTCTTTGTAAATTCTTTAGTATTTCATCTTTATTTGGATGATATTCTAAGTTTACTGGGTCTATTGTATTTACTCTCTTAACAAGTTCTTCTACTTTTTCTCTAGTTACATCACTATTTAATGATAATTTTAAATCATCAGCAAATAAGTTATCTACATCTTTTTCTAAGCTATCATATTCATATAACTTAATTTCAGATATATTTACTTTACCTGAACCTGAACCTGGATATACAGATATATTTGGCTGTATTTGCTTAGTTGTTATAGGCTCTGATAATTTTAATGTTACTACTCTTCCACTTGTGCTTAATGAAGCATCTCTATATTCCCAATTTCCTTGTGAATTTACAAATCCTATATTACCTGTATATGGCCATGAATCTAAGTCTAATCTTGTTATTAATTTTATAGTATCTATTGTATGTTCTTCTTTAAATGTTATCTTAGGACCACATTTTCCATAAGCAGATGTATCCCAGTTATGCCAAGTCCATGCTGTAGTATAATCATTATCTAAAACAGAAATTGGATTATCTGTAGTTCCACCTTGAGTAAATTCAACTTTTTCTATGTTATTAGTTAAACTTCCCACTCCATTTGGTGTATTTATAAGCTTATAGTTAGGCGTTACTGGTGGTACTAATTTAGCTGTAGTTCCAAGGTAACGTTGAGATAATCCACCTGTTCCATGGTGGTTTGTTGCTGTCATCATAATTTCATAACTTGTTGTATCTTTTAAATTTGTTATTGTATATGACGTAGCTCTTATAAAGTCCTTACTATCAGCAACTCCTGCTTTTAAATCTGTTACTCCTGTTGGAATATCATCATTTAAGTCAGAATCTTTATATTTATCACCATTATCATTTGCTTTTAACCACTCTTTAGTTCCAACTTCTCTGTAATATAACTCATAATCTTTTGCTTTTGCATGAGCTTTCCATGAAACTGTAAGTTGTTTATATCCACCTTTTACTGAAATTCCTTCTGGACCTTCTGGTGCTGTTTCTGGTATTACTTGAACTTCTATTATAGAATCAGCTCCAAAGTTGCTTCCATTGTCTCCATCTGCTTTATCATTTAACTTTCCTGATTTAGAATCCCAAGCTTGTGGATTATAATTTGCATCAACATTATCTGGCTTACCATCTTTATCATTTGAATTGTTTGTTTTGTTAGTATCACCTGTTGTAGCTGTGCTATAACCCTCTTGCTCATCTTTGTAACCACTCTTCCATTCTCCTGAAATTGATTGGATACTAATTCTGTAAATTCCATAAGGTTTTACTTTTTCTATTTTTAAAGAATTTTGACTTGTTTTATAAGTACTTGTATCAACTACATTATTGTTATTATCTAATTCTTCAACCTTTAATTCATAACCTGATACATTTGTTTCATGGTTCCAGCCTATTGTCATAGCCTCATTTCCAACAGCAGTTGAACTTGTAAAATTATTTATAACAGGTATATTCATTTTAGGTTTTGGAACTTCTTTATATACATTATTTAAAAATTCAACTTTTGCTATTTCAGTTAAATTCTTATTACTTCTACTTCCAGTAACTCTTATATTAACTTGACTTACTGCAACTTGCTTTCCTAAATTTATTTTTATAGTGTCCATTTGTGTACCATCAGCAGTTCTTGCTGCTGATTTAGTTACATTCGAATCATTAAATTTAACTGTTAAGTCTTGTCCATTTTCTCCTGCACCTGGTATAACAACTTCACCACTAGATGGTGCATTTTCACTTGGTGCTTGTATAACAACTTCTTCAATTGATGCTGATTCTTCTTCTGAACTAGCAGCTCTTGATTTTCCTGTTAAACTCATAGGAATTTCTATAGGATTTTCTTCACTTATTTCACCTTTAGCTTGTAAAGATACTACATCATCACTATCTTTTAGTATGTTTTTAATATCTCCAGTTACAGTTAGCTTTTCTTTATCTAAATTTATATCAACATTTTCTGGATTTATTATTGGTGTTGTATTAACTACAACTGGATTACTCTTAACCTTATCCATATTTTTATGTACATAACTTAAATCTGTTATATCAACTTTACCATCTCTATTTAAATCAAACTTTGTATCTTTTGATTTACTCTTTATAGCATTTTTTAAATCTTCATAATCTTTTTTATCAACTTTATTATCAGAATCAAAATCACCACCTATTAAAGCAGCTGGATAATGTTCAGTAGTTCCATCTTCTGATTCTATATTTTTTTCATCTGTACCTACTAGAATTCTCTTTGAAGACTTTTCAATTTCTACGTTATCCATCTTTACAGTTTGATATCCACCTCCAGATATCTCAACTGAATATGTTCCTAATTCAAGATTTTCAAAAGTTAAGTGATAGAAATTTAATTCTGTTGCACCTTCACTTAATTTATTTCTTCTATAATCTAATGCTTCTAAAGTGTACGCTATTTCACTGTTATCTAACTTTCCACTTTTAACATCAGAACCTAATTTAACAGTATGACTTTGTCCATCCTTTTTAGTTAATTTTACAGTAAAATTTGTTTTGCTTGAATCTGCTACTTTTATAGGACTAGCAAAATTAACATCTAATTCTAACTTTCCTGTTACCTTATATGGTGTTGAAGTTTGTGTTTCATTAGATTTATCTTCTTTTTCTGATGGCGTATCATTTTTTTCTTCACCATTATTATTTTCTTCTTTTTCAGTTTCAGTATTCTCTTTTTCAGCTTGTTCTTTATCTTCAGTAGCTGCCCCATTACTTTCTTCTGATTTGTTATCTTTTTCTAAGTTCCCCTCTTGATTATCTTCTGACTTTTCAGTCGCTGAATCAGAATTACTTTCATTGCTATTTCCAACAACAACTTCATTTACTTTGTTATTTTCTTGATTGCCATTTTTAGTATCTGCAAATGTAACACCTTGCACTTGAGTAGTAATCAAAGCTACTGCTAACATAGCTGATATTTTTCTTCGATTCATTCTTATCCTCCTTTTTATACAAAATCCTACATAAAATATATCATATTTAAGCCGTTTTTTCCAATATCATTAATTTTATTTAACTAAATTTCAAAAAAATATTAATTTAATATAATTTTTAATATTTTTTATTAAACTATTAAGTAAAATATGAATTACTCAGTTATCTTGTAAATGTAAAATGGTAAGACCTATAAACTTATAAGTCTTACCGTTTTTATTATTTAATAATATTACACTTTTTCCAAAATAAACAATAAATAAACAATTATTGGTAGTAAAGGCTTAATAAAAAAATATTGTTTTAACATTAAACATTATATCAGTTATATTAAGTATAAAATTTTAAATTAATTTAAAACGCCCACTTTTCAACCTCAACCGTACCACTTCCACTTAACTTTAATTTAGAATCAATTTTATCATTATAAATTCTAGTAGTGAATACTTCTTCTCCCTCATTTAAAAACACTTCTAAAGAAGAATTATCAGAAAATACTCTTAATGATTTAACATTATTAATTTCAACAGCTCTCATATTTCTTCCATACCCTGATTTTCCTAGTTGTAACTTAAATACCCCATTACTAAATGAAAGATTACAATCTTCTCTTAATTCAATCTTAAATTCATCACACTCTTTAAAATTAAAATTTAATTCAAAAGTATTGCTTTCAAATATATCTAAAATAGCTACCTCATTTAAAGAAATTTCCTTCTTAAAGGAATTTCCTTTTCTTAATGCTTCTAATTCAGCAATAGGAATTTGATATATTTTATTATTCTTTAAAACTAATTCTCTAGGAATTGTTAATTGATGTTGCCAGAAGTTATCTATAGTTGGATTTCTATGTTCTATTGCATCAGGAACCCCCATCCACCCTATAACAATTCTTCTTCCTTTAGAATCTTCAAAAGTTTGTGGTGCATAAAAATCAAATCCTCTATCTATTTCAACAAACTCACCAAGATTAAGTTTCTTTTTATCATCTTCAAAACTTCCTACTGCATATCCACATTGATATACATTATTATATTTATATCCTTCTGCTTCCATCCCTTGTGGTGAAAACATTAGTATATCTTTATTTTCTAACTTAAATATATCTGGACATTCCCACATATATCCCATATCTTCATTTTTCCCTGCTGGTACTGAATGGAATTCCCAATTATAAAGATCAGTTGATTTATATACTAAAATACACCCCTTATTATCAATAGTTCTAGCACCTAAAACCATGTAATAAATCCCATTTTCTTCCCATACCTTTGGATCTCTAACATGTAAGGACATATCTTTTGGGAAATCCGTATTTCTTAAAACTACTTTCTTCTCTGAAAAATTTATTCCATCTTTGCTAGTAACCAATATAACATTTTGTTCTCTTCCAGTTAATATATAATCATGGTCTCCAGTATGTTTTACATTCCCTGTGTAGAAGAAATATATTGTATCATCCTTAACAAAAGCTGATCCCGAATATACTCCATCTTTATCTTCATTTATATCTGGATAAAGAGCTACTCCTTTATCTTCCCAATTAACTAAATCTTTGGATATTGAATGTCCCCAAAACTTTAATCCTCCCATTGGTGTTAATGGTGAGTATTGATAATAACAGTGATATTCTCCATTAAATTCACATAATCCATTTGGATCATTTATCCATCCAATTGGAGGTATTATATGATATTTACTTCTCCATTTATCATTATTAACTTGCTCTAAATGTTTAGCCATGCACTCTTTTATTTGTTTGTCAAAATCACTTCTCAACATCGTTATCTCCCTTGTGCTAAAGCTAAAACTTCCTCTTTAGTTGGTAATGCACCAATAGCTCCTCTTTTGCATACTGTTAAAGCAGCTGTTGCATTTGAGAAAGTTAATATTTCTTTTATTTTTTCTTCTGATAAATTAACTAAGCTTTCTAAAGTATTGTCATCTTCAGCAACTTGGTATAAAAACGAACCTATAAATGAATCTCCAGCTCCTGTTGTATCTTGAGCTTGAACTCTAAATGATGGTGAAAATACCTTTCTTTCCTTAGTTATAAATTCTGCTCCATTAGTTCCCTTTGTATAAATTATAACTTCAACATCACCTTGTAATAAAAACTCTAAAGCCTTTGGTTCATCTGAAATTCCAGTAATAAACTCTAATTCTTCATCACTTATTTTTACTATATTAGCTAATGGTAAAAATTCTAAAATTGCTTTTCTGCAAGCTTCTGGAGTTTCCCATAATGGTAATCTTACATTTGGATCAAAGCTAATTAAACAATTATGTTTTTTGGCAAATTCTATAGCCTTTTTATGAGCTTCTTTAATTGGAGCATCTATTAAGCTAACTGAACAAAAATGTAATATTCCTCCTTCTGTAAAATCTTCTTCTTCAATTTCTGCTGCATTTAATAACATATCTGCACTTGGATTTCTATAAAATGAAAAATCTCTTTCCCCATCTTCCTTTAATGATACAAATGCTAATGCTGTATTTGCTTCTTTAGTTCTTAATACCTTTGAAACATCAACACCTAATGGTGAAACTTCTTCTAATATATGATCTCCAAATCCATCAACACCAAGTTTAGTAAGCATTTGTGCTTTACCACCTAATTTTGCAACTGCTGCTGCAACATTAAGAGGTGCTCCACCTGCAACTCTAAAAAAGTTGCTCACATCCTTTAATGCAACTCCCTTTTCATGTGGAATAAAATCAATTAAAGCTTCTCCTATTGAAATTACCTTTTTCATTTTCTTTTCCTCCTAAAATTCAATTGTGGGAATGTTCCCTTGTGTGCTAAAAAACTTAATATTAAATTTACATAATTTTATATTTGTAAAAATATTATATCATTTATACTTTTCTAGTCCATATTTTTCTTTATATTAACAAACTTTATTTTACTTTTCATATTTACTTTATTTTTCTATAAAATCATTAATTACTTTATTATATTTTTAAACTTTAATTTTTATTTTTAATCACAATATTATATGTAAAAATGAGGATTCAAATTTGAATCCCCATTTTTTTATTATACTAATTTATAGTTTATTTTATATTATCAAGCATAAACATAAATTGTGATGTATAATTATCAACTTCATCTTCATATACTAAAGTAATTGTATATATATATGAGTCAAAATTTGTAGTATCTATTGTTACAACTCCATTTTCATCTACACAATCTTTTATATCTAAAGTAGTATATTCATGTGTTTTATTATGCTTCACTATTACTGATTTTGGTAATAATTTTTCACCATTTCTATTTATAACATCCAAGTTTATAGTTGCTTTATTATCTTTTGAATAAATACTCCCTGGCATTAATCCACCTAAAACATTTGCTTTTAAATCTTTTAATTTTTTAAGATTTTTAAGTGGTGATAAATCTCTTATTTCATTATAGTCTATATCTAATGATTCTAAGTTTATGGCATGTTGTAACCCTTCTAAACTTTCTACTTGTGATACTTTTAGTGAAGTAAGTTTTCTCATTTGTCCAACTGTTATTTCACCTGATATTCCAAGTTCTTTTTGTATACTAGCTTTTAAAAATTCATCTTTTATTTGCACTATTTCATTTAAATTAACTTCTACTAATGACTCCATAGCTTCTTTTAATTTTTCAATAGCTTTGTCTATTGTTTCTTGATTAGCTGAACTTAAAGCTTCTTTACCAACATTTATTGCATTTTCTAAGCTTTCAATAGATTCTTGAGTATAATTATTTAAATTTATATTTTCAGCTTTTGTTAAAACTTCTTCTAATTTAGCTGTATTAAATTTTGCTATATTTCTAAATCTTGCCTCTGCCCAGTCTGCATGATCCCAAGTAGTACCATTAGTTGCTGCATCTACTACTAATTTAACTTCATTAGAGTTTCTAACATCTACCATTAAACGTTGTTTTGGTGAATTTGATTTCATAACATCAGTTTCTGCTTTTAATTTACCATCTACATAAACCTTAAATATAACACTTGATGCACTTTGATTTGATACAAATTCATCAAGACCTACCCAAGTATCAAATATATCATATCCTGTTGAATCATATACTATTTCTGAATAAGAATGAGTTCCTATACCCTTTTTAAAAGTATCATAAGTTCCATTTTCATTTAAAAGTTTTATAGGTTGTTGTCTTACTGATTTATCTTTACCTATAGCCCCTGAACCTATTGTTGCTGATTTCCATTCTAAATCAGATACATAAGTTTCTTCATCTGTAATTGCTACTTTTCTTGTAAATTCAGTTGTTAAGTTATCACTGTCTGTTACAGAATATACAACATCAAATATTCCAACTTTTCCTTTTTCATAATCTGTTTTTACATTTATTTTAGAAGTTAAGTTTCCATCTTCATAATCAGTTGCTGTTATTCCTTGAAGTAAATCTACTTCTTCATTTACATTAAATACTGCTAAATCTTTACCTTCTATTACTGGTTTTGAATAATTTTTATATAATTTAGTATCTGCCCAAGATGCAAAATCTCCTACTAAGTTTCCATCTACATCATCAGCAATTAAAGTAAGTTCTTTAACTCCTGTAACATCTAATCTTACATATTCTGCAGGAGTATTTGTTTTTATTACATCAGAAGTATAAACTTCTTTTCCATCAGCAAGTATTCTAAATCTTATTGTTGTACTTCCTAAGTTATAGTTTTTATCTGTTCCCACATATGTTGTAAAATAGTTGTAATTTCCATCTAAATTATATACTATTTTAGCATTTGTTGCAGCACCAATACCTTTATCAAAAGTTTTAACAGTTCCATCTATGTTAAGTTTAATCTTATTAGTTGAGCCAACTGCCATATCTTTAACAACACTTCTCCATCCAGTTGTAGCTGACTCCCAATTCATATCTGATAAATATTTGCTTTGACCATAAACTACTATTGTTCTTTCCTTTGTAGTTATATTTGAATCACTATCAGTTACTGTGTATGTTACTTTGTATGTTCCTACTTTGTTTGGTGAAAATCCACCATCATTTACTACTATATTTGAAGTTATGTTGCCATCTTCTTGATCACTTGCAACTACTCCATCCATTAAATTTAATTCAGTATTTTTCTCAATCATTGTAAATTCTTCAAATGTTAAAGTTGGGAATTTAGCTTTTATTATTTTTTCAGCGTTATCCAATTCAACTTTGAATAATTCATATGCTGGATGATTTTTAACTTCTTCTCTTAAAGCTTCTAATTTTTCTAAAGTATTATAGCTTTGTGCTACTTCTGTTTTGTTTTCATCTGTAAATAAACCAGCCATTTTATCTGCTAATTTATCTTCTTTATAAAATGCCACTTCACCGAAGCTTGCCCATTCTCCACTTGCTTTTACAAATTTAAACTTCACTCTTCTTGCATTTACTTTGCTCATATTAAATTCAACAGTATCGCTTATTGCTCCAGAATATGAGCCTTGTCCTGCTAAATAGAAATCATCTCCTGATTCACTTTCTGATACATATATTTCAAATTCAGTAGCAAAACCTTTGTTATTTCCGTCACGTCTTGATGCATATGCCATCTTGCTTATTTCTTGAACTTTACCTAAATCAAATGTTACTTCATTTTTAAATGAACTATTATTTGGAGAGTTTGTCTCCCAATGAGTATTTATTTTTCCATCTATTGCATTGCCTATTACACTGTTTCCGTAATTTCCTGCATTATTTTTTGCAGATACTATAGGTAATTTAAACTCTTCGTTATATCCATCTAAATTTGAGAACTGCCCATACTTAGATTTTGTAACTGTATAATCTTCAGATACTGTAACATATATTTTTTTACGTGTTACATTGTTATCTTTATCAGTTACTTTATATACAACTTCAAATTTTCCTATTTTATCTTTTTCAAAACTATTTGATTCAATTTCAATTTTTGATGTTAAATTTCCATCTTCCACATCAATTGCTTCAACACCTTCTCTTGGATTGAAATCTTGTCCAAGTTTTAAGTTTTTATTTTCTGCTATAATTTTTGGTTTAGCATTATTTGTAGTTAATTTTGGATTAGCTATTAGTCCATGGTCTGCTGTGTTTCCATTTTCAGCATCAGAAACTTCAATTACAAGCTCTTTAACACCTGATACAGGAACATTTACATAAGCCATGTTGTCATAATATCCTAAAACATCTGTATATGCTAAAACTTTACCATCTGCTATTATTTTAAATTTGATACTTGAATTATTATTTGGTTGTATTGATGATTGGTCAACTCCAAGTAATGCCTCAAATGTATCATATTCTTTATCTGATAAATCATAAGTTATCTTACCATTAGCATGTATTCCAAAACCTTTTTCAAATGTTTTTATATTTCCATTTACTCTACCTTGTATATTAGAGTTTCTTCTTGGAGTCCCCCATGCTGTTGATACAGATTTCCACTCAAAATCTGATAAATAATCATAGTCACTTACTACTTTTACATTTAATATTTTATTAAAAGTTACACCATTATCTTCTACTGTATATTTAACTTGATAGTTTCCATGCTTAGTAGTATCTACATTACTTTCAAATTTAACTTTTGATGTTATGTCACTTCCTGAGTGAGTAAATCCTTTAACATAATCCATAGCATTAAATTCTTCATTTAAATTTAATGTTATAGTTTCTTGTTGAATACTTATGCTTGGTGTTAATGAATTTATTTGTACTTTATCACCTGTTGATAAATTTTTTGCATAAGGTATTACTTCATAATTTATATTTTCATTTGTATTAGTTGCCTCTGAATCTGTATAAGTTCCAGATGTAGTAAACCCTATCACTTTTCCATCTTTCACTATTTCATAACCAAGTAAGTCATCTTTTGCTTCACTAGCAATACTCATGCTTAGTTTTGTTCCAGAATTTGATTTTGATAATGAAACTTCTAAAGAAGTATCTTTGTTTTCAAATCCATTTCCTTCATAATTCATAGCACTAGTATTTAAATACCATATTTTTTGTCCTACATTTGAATATTTCTCTTTTAATCTATTTTTACATTCATCTGATAATTTAAATCCATATTTGTCAAAATAATTACTTAGATTCATACCTATAACTTCTGATGAATATTCAGCAAATAAATCTTGCTTTTCTTGTGTAGTGCTAGGATTAGGTTTTCTCTTTCTATATAATGCTTCTAACTCTGCCCAATAAGTATTTTTCTTTATTTGTAACTGCCAGAACATTCCTAATTTTTCAGAATAATCTAATTCTTCATACGTTTTTAATGATTTCTCTGGTGCTAAATACTTATATAATTTATCGTATTGTACTCTATCATTTAATCCATTTTTTATATAAGCATTGTTTGCCCACATATTATTAGTAACTTCGGCCCACTCTCTTGCATCTATATCCATTTGGTGTCCGGCTTCATGAAGCATTCCCCAAAGTATACTGTTTATACTACTTTCATCAGTTCTTAATACAATTTCTTGTATATGTCTTTGAATACCTATATGATCAGTATATGCATAAGCTGCTCCATAAGGTTGCATTAACCTTACTGCTGTTCTAACATTTGTAGAATCATTATCTGGATCGCTTGTATCATCTTTTAATCCAGCAAAATCAAATGCTTCTTGGAATTTCTTATTCCAAACATCTACACTTTCTTCAACATCTACGTTTTCATTTACATATACTTGATATGCTGCTTTTGCAGTTCCTGTGTATAATACTCTTTTTGTACTGAATTCATATATATCAACTGTATTTTCAGGATCTCTATCTAGCTTTTCTTTATATTCTTTTAATAATTTTAAGAATTTTTCTTTATCATCTCCTGGTTTGAATGATGGGAAGAATTCTCCACCTTCTATACGTACAACTGGGGCTTTTCCTTGTTGTTCAGGTGTATATTTGTTTATTAAATATACTGCTCCACCCTTTGTAGATTTCATACTCCATGAGTCACTATATATTTCAGGTACTGTTATAACATTCATACCCTTTTGTAATTGATACTCTTGTTTCCAGTAACCAAATCTACCTTCTTGCTGAGTAAATGCAATTTTTGGAAGTGGTGCCCCATCTTCTGCATCAACAAAAACTCTAAATACTTGTCCTGGTTTTGCCACTATACCTGTAGATTGTAAGTCTGTACCAAAAGTAGACATTTTTAATTGATTTCTTGCTTTTGCATGTGTATCACCATATTGTGTCAGTGTAAATGTTCTATCTGAATAATCTTTATTACCATTTAAAATTTCTTTTGCTAATTCTATAGCATATGATAATTTATCCTTTAAAGGATGATTGTTAACTTCTTCTTCTAGCTTATTTATTGCTTCTTCATTATTATATTGATCTTTTAATTTTGTCATTGTACCATCTGTAAAAATATTATTTACAGTTTCAGACACTTTATCTTCCTTATAGAACACAAATTCTGATGCACTTGCCCAATCCCTATTAGCTTTTTTAAATACAAACTTTATTTTTTTGAATTCCGTAGGATTAAATTTTATTTCAACAACATCTGTTGTTGAATTTTTATATTCACCAGTAGCTACTAATTCAAAATTATTGCTATCATCTTTAGAACCGTATATTTCAAACTCTTCTGCAAATCCCTTTCCACCTGCATCAGGTCTTGCTGCATAAACAATTCTATTTAAAATAGCTTTTTCTTTTAAACTAATTACAACTTCATTAGTAAAATTTGAGTTATTAGGTTTTCCTGTTTCCCAATGAGTTTTAAAGTTTTCATCTATAGCTTTGTCTATAGTGCTATTTACATATCTTCCACCATTATTAGTTATAGATTCAATATTAGAATTATCCATTTTATAAACTTTATTATAACTTTGTAATAATTCACTTCCATGTAAACTGAATTTGCTAACAATAGCTTTTTTTGTTTCATTTTTTTCTGATAATTCATTAGTTTGCACAGTATTGTTTTTAGATAATGTTTCTGCAAACACATTAATAGGTGCTGCTGTCATATTCGCTATTGTAGTAGCTAATATTAATGTTGATAATTTTCTTTTTAACATCTTTTATCCCCCTAAAATAAATAAAAAATTACTTTATTTTAATCAATAACTAAAATATTTTTATAATTTTTTATTAATCGTTAACATTATTATTATATATATTTCTCTATTTTTTATCTGTATTCCTGATTTATTTCATATATTTAAAATTATTTTATTTTTTTCAGAATTTTTATTGACATTTTTCTATTTTTCAACAACTTCCTTTAAATTTTAAATTTTATTAACATTTATCATTCTTTGAGAATTTATACTAATTATTTTTATATATTATAATAAATAATTATTTATAAATTTGATAATACTATAAATAGTTAATTTTAGTAATTAGACCATTATCTTTTAATTTTAAAATAAATTTCATATTTTTTATTTTTATATTTAATCTAATATATCTTACTTAAAAGGGTGATTTTATGTTTCCATTAAATAAAAATAATAAAACTAAAAATATACTTTCATTAATACTTTATTGTTTTTTAGTAATAGCACTATTTGCACACTTTTTTTATTGCATAGGAAAAGTGCCTCCTAGTCATTATGTTTCTAAAAATAATATTTTAAGTGCTGTTTCAGCTAGTGCTAATATTTTTAATATTAATTCTAATACAACCTTAAATGAAAATATTAGTGTTTATGAAGAAAAACTTACTAAATTCATTAGCTCAGCTTTTAATGAGCGTAATAATAGTTTTTTAAATGGAAATGTATATAAATTATATAATTATTATGGTACTTCTGATGCTAATGCTAAATATTCATTAGATTATGAATTTAAAAGGATAGCTTATTTAAGGGATTGGTCTTTAGAACGTTCTATAATTTTTACAAGCATTAATTCATTAGTTATTATAAATAAAGTAACTAAAAATAATAATAAAATAATAGTAAATTTAGATGAATACTATAACTTTAATTATATTCATAATAAGCAGTTTGCTTCAAATAAGTTTTCATTTACAATTCCACATATTTTAACACTTTATAGTTATACAAATGACTTAGGAGAGGAATGTTTTATTATTGATAAGGATTATTATAGTGATGTATTTAATGATGAATTAAATGATTATAATTTTTATTTAACTGAAACTTCATTACCTTATACAAAAAAAATTAATCCTAATTATAAAGTTTCAGAACAATTTAATAAAAATGATATTATAAGATTTGATAAATCACTATTTACTGATCATAAGGCAATAATATCTGGTTATGATTCAAATGGTTATCCTTTAATAGATAGTAATTCCTTTAATATTTCTAATATGCCTTTTGATTTAGGTTGGAAAGAAAAAAATATAAAATTATCATATTAAAAAAATATTACTGGAAATCAAAATTTCCAGTAATATTTTATTTATAAAAAACTATATTAAATTAAATTATATATTATTAATATCTATTATTTAATTTCATTTGACGCTCTATATCTCTCTTTGCTGCTTTTTCAAGCATTGAATCTCTCTTATCATAGTTTTTCTTACCTTTACAAATTCCAAGAGCTACTTTAACTCTTCCATTTTTAAGATATAAAGATAATGGAACTAATGTATATCCATCTCTTGAAACTAATCCAGCTAATCTTCCTATTTGCTCTTTATGAAGTAATAACTTTCTTTCTCTTAGTGGATCAACATTAAATATATTACCTTGTTCATATGGACTAATGTGCATATTTAAAATAAATATTTCACCATTTCTAACATCAGCATAGCAATCCTTAAGGTTACATTTTCCACCCCTTATAGATTTTACTTCTGTACCAACTAATTCGATTCCCGCCTCCATTGTTTCTTCAACAAAATAATCATGACGAGCTTTTCTATTTTCAGCTAAAGAATTACTATTTTTAACTCTTGCCATTTTCCCACCCACTTTATTAATTATCTTCTTGCTTTGTTCCAAACTCCTTCTTAATTTCTGCAATTATTGATGCTGTTTCTTCACTTGGAACAATTTCCTTTAAATCTTGCTCACTCTCTACAATATCAAAGAAAACTTCTCTATTATCAATATCAACTCTAGAACACTTAACTTTCACTGAATCTCCCAGTCTATAAACCTTTTTATTTCTTTGTCCTAATAACATTAAATGCTGCTCATCATAAATATAATAATCATCATCTAAATCATTAATATGAACAAGACCTTCTACTGTATTAGGCAGCTCAACAAATATACCAAATGATGTAACTGAAGATATAATTCCTTCAAATTCTTCACCAATTCTATCCATCATATATTCAGCTTTCTTTAAGTCATCTACTTCTCTTTCTGCTTCTTCTGCTAATCTTTCCATTTCTGATGATTGCTTAGCTGCTATATCTACTATTGGTGTTAATTTAGTTATTCTCTTTTCATCAATTTTACCATTTAAATATTCCTTTATTATTCTATGAATTTGTAAATCAGGATATCTTCTTATTGGAGATGTAAAATGACAATAATAAGTTGCTGCTAATCCAAAGTGACTTGAACATTCTGGAGTATATTTTGCTTTCATCATACTTCTTAATAAAAGTGTACTTACTACAGTTTCTTCTTTTTTTCCTTTTACCTTTTCTAATACTTCTTGAAGAATTCTTGGATGAATGTCTTGAGAAACTTTCATTGTATACCCTAAATTATATATAAATTCTCTAAACTTTTCTAGTTTTTCTTCATCTGGATTTTCATGAACTCTATATACAAAAGGTAAATTAGCCCAAAACATATGCTCTGCTATAGTTTCATTACAAACAAGCATAAATTCTTCAATTATTCTATTTGCTATTTCTCTTTCATATGGCTTTATATCAATAGGTTTACCATTATTATTTAATATTATCTTTGATTCTTCAAAATCAAAATCTATAGCGCCTCTTTTCATTCTCTTTTCTCTAAGAATTAAACAAAGCTCTTCCATTGTTTTAAAATCATCAACAAGATAATCATATTTTTTTATAAGTTCTTCATCATTATCTCTTAATATTTTAGTAACATCAGTATATGTCATTCTTTCAGAAGTTCTTATAACAGTTTCTGCTATTTCATGATCACAAACCTTACCTTTATTATCAATAATCATAAAACAACTTAAAGCTAATCTATCAACTTTAGGGTTAAGAGAACATATTCCATTAGATAACTTTTTAGGAAGCATAGGAATAACTCTATCTATTAGATAAACAGAAGTTGCTCTTTTTAATGCTTCTTTATCTAAAGGATTCTTTTCTTTAACATAATGTGAAACATCAGCAATATGAACACCTAATTTATATTTTCCATTTTCTAATTTTTCAATAGATACAGCATCATCAAGGTCCTTTGCATCTTCTCCATCTATTGTAACCATTCTAATATTTCTAATGTCTTTTCTTCTCTTAATTTCCTTTTCATCTATTTCTTCAGGTATTCCCTCTGCATATGCTAATACCTTAGCTGGAAATTCTTCTGGAAGACCATGTTTTTTAATTATTGTTAAAATATCTAATCCTTTTTCGCCCTTTTTTCCTAATACTTCTTTAATTACACCTTCTGGACTTCTTCTCTTATCTGGCCATTTAGTTACTTCAGCAATAACTATATCCCCATGATTTGCCCCATTTTTATCTTTCTTAGAAATAAAAATATCTTGATTTAATCTAGTATCTTCAGGAACCACAAATCCAAAATTTCTACTATCTTCATAAACACCAATTATTTTAGTATTAGCTCTTTCAAGAATTTCTATTACTTCTCCTTCTCTCTTTTTACCATTAACATCATCTCTAGTTATTTGAACAATAACTCTATCATTATTCATTGCACCATTAATAAATGAACTTGGTATAAAGACATCTCTTTCCCCATCTTCTTCAGGAATTAAAAATCCAAATCCCTTTTTATGTGATTGAATTCTTCCCTTTATTAATCCTAATCTTTCTGGCACAGCAAATTTATCTTTATTTGTTCTAACTATAGACCCTTCTAATTCCATTATTTTTAATGTCTTTTTAAAAACCTTATATTCATCTGGACTAATATCAAAAACTGAAACTAATTCTTGAATATCCATAGGTCTATATGCTTCTTCTTTCATGAAGCTAAGTAGGGTTTCCTTTATTCCCATGTAATTTCCTCCATTAACATATAATTTTCTCCATTTTTTTCTTATACACACTATTTATTATACTACCACATGTTTGATTTTTTATTCAATATAAGGCTTACTAAATCTCGCTTATTATACTTTATTCAATTACTTTTGTTTTAACTACCAAGACTTAATTTATATTTTAAGGTTATATATTAAAGTTCAATACCAAATATATCGCTAAAATTAGCAATTAAATTAATAAAGGGAATGTACCACTAATATAGATACACTCCCTAAATATCTTAAATTAAGTTTAAAGCTATTGTGTTAATAGCAAATAAAAGCATTGAAACTATAGTAACCTTAGCTAACATAGCCTCTTTTGTCTTTGATTTATTTTTTGTAAAAAAAGTTTCACTTTTACTACCTTGAATTAATCCACTTAAAGCATCAGCTTTACTTTTTTGCATTAATATTGAACCAACAACTATTAACCCTAAAATTGCTTCTAAAACAAATAAAAAAGTTTTCATGGCTATTACCTCCCATATTATACTTTCGTGCATATTTATATAACTTTATCATAACATAATATATAATACTTATCAAGAATATTTACAAATACCACCAAGTGAACTACTCTTCCCTTATAGAAGTGGGAGCTTCTTGGTCAATATTCTTAGTGGAATGAGTTTACCCAAGCTTACAAGTTCGTTCCAACCTCATTATTACTAATAGCCTATACTATCAATTTTTCTAAGTTTTTACTTGCATTATTTAATTCATTTAAATACATGATACTCCTCTATGACACTAAAAATCCCATTATATTTACTTCTACTGGTTTATCTTCATTAATTACTCTTATTTCAATATCATGATTTTTATTTAATGAATTTTTACCTAAAACTTCAATTACTGATATATTTATTTTTTATTCTTTTACATTAAAGAAAGCTTTCTTTCCTCTATATTCTCCTACATCATCAAGTTCTTCAGAAATTCTAATTAATTGATTATATTTAGCAACTCTTTCTGATCTTGCAGGTGCCCCTGTTTTAATTTGACCTGCATTAACAGCTACAACTAAATCAGCTATAGTAGTATCTTCTGTTTCTCCACTTCTATGAGAAATAACTGCAGTATAACCTGCTCTATTAGCCATTTCTATAGCATTTAATGTTTCTGTTAAAGTACCAATTTGATTTAATTTAATTAAAATTGAGTTACCAACACCTTTTTTAATACCTTCTTCTAATCTTTGAGTGTTAGTAACAAATAAATCATCACCAACTAATTGAACTTTCTTTCCTAATCTATCAGTTAGAAGCTTCCATCCTTCCCAATCCTCTTCAGCCATTCCATCTTCAATAGAAATAATAGGATATTTATTTACCCAATCTTCAAAAAAATCAACCATTTCTGATGCTGTTAATGTCTTTCCTTCATGTTCTAATACATACTTACCATCTTTGTAATATTCAGATGAAGCAGCATCTATAGCTATAAATATATCTTTACCTGGTTCATATCCAGCCTTTTTAATTGCTTCTAATATAACATCAATAGCCTCTGCATTACTCTTTAAGTTAGGTGCAAATCCACCTTCATCTCCAACTCCAGTAGAATAACCTTTATCATTTAATGTTTTCTTTAATGCATGATAAACTTCTGCACAAGCTTGAACAGCCTTATCAAAGTTATCAAAACCCACTGGCATAACCATAAACTCTTGAAGATCAACTGAGTTATCTGCATGTGATCCACCATTAATAATATTCATCATTGGAACTGGAAGAACTTTAGCATTTACTCCTCCAACATATTGATATAAAGGTAATCCTAAATAATTAGCTGCTGCTTGTGCTACTGCTAATGAAACACCTAAAATAGCATTAGCTCCTAATTTTCCTTTATTATTGCTTCCATCCAGCTCTATTAACATTTTCTGAACCTCCCACGACTAAAGTCGCAGGGTTCTTGGTCGATAGCACTAGTGTGCTAAGCATAACCAAGCTATCCCCGTAGTTCCTACGGTTCTTATATATATTATCTATTTATATAGTCATATTTCTTAATCCTTCATTCAATATGTTAATCGCTGCATTTATATCTCTATTGTGATTAGCACCACATTCTGGACAAATCCATTCTCTAATACTCAAATCTTTTACTTCTTCATTTTTATATCCACATTTACTACACAATTGTGAACTTGCAAAGAATTTATCTACTTTAATTACTTTTCTACCATACCAGTTAGACTTATATTCTAATTGCCTTGTAAATTCTGACCATGATACATCTGATATTGATTGAGCAAGTTTTTTATTTTTAATCATATTCTTTACTTGCAAATTTTCAATACAAATAATATCATTTTCCCTTATTAATTTAGTAGATACCTTTTGCAAAAAATCTTTTCTTTGATTAGATATACGTTCTTGAAGCCTTGCCACTTTTAACCTCGCTTTATTTCTATTTGAACTACCTTTTGATTTTCGAGATAATTCTCTTTGCAATTTAGCAAGTTTATTTAATGACTTTTTCAAACATTTTGGATTTTCAATGGTTTCTCCATTGCTAATAATACAAAATTCTTTAATACCTAAATCCAATCCAATATTATTATTGGCATTTTCAAGATTGGCAATTTCTACATCTGTACAACATAGTGAAACATAATATTTACCACTAGGTTCTTTAGATATAGTTGCATTAAGTATTCTACCTTGTGGTATTTGCTTATCTCTAATTTTAACCATACCAAGTTTAGGTAATTTAATATGTTTTTCGCAATGCCCCATATTTCCATTAGTAAAATTAGTTCTATATGAAAATCTATTAGTTTTTTTAGATTTAAATTTAGGAAAACCAATCTTCGCTTTAAAGAATTTCTTGTATGCAGCTTCTAAATCTTTAAGTGAATTTTGTAGTGAAAACTTGTCTGGTTCTTTTAACCATATTAATTCTTTTTTCAAGTTGGTTAAATCATAACTACATTGCTTATATGAATAGGTTTCTTGATTATTTTCATATAATTCAATTCTTTTAGCCAAATATCTATTATATACAAATCTACAACATCCAAATGTTTTATTTATTAATTCTTCTTGTTGTTTATTAGGATATATTCTAAACTTATAAGCTTTTTCCACTACAATCACCCTTTCTTTTACTTGATTTTTTGATTTTGTATATATGCTTTCACCTGTTCTTCTGTATTTTCTGATACAGTAGCAACAAAATAGCTAGGATTCCAAAGATGTCCTCCCCATAACTCCTTTATATAATCACGTATTTTCAAGGATTAATATTATATTTTTAAATAACATATGTAAGAACCGTAAGTTCTTAACTTTAATCGTTTTTGAGGTTGTCGTTCACATAGAAACGCTACTTTCTATGCAGTTCTTTTATGAACTTCTTATATTTTCATATAAGCACAGACTATATCTTATCCTACAGCATTATCTGTTTAGATCTACCCACTTCCATTACCAATAGCTTGTAATGTACTCCCCTCAGGAGGGATAGTCGTTGAAGTTTCCTCTATTCGAGGCTTACCTGCTGATTATCGATTCTATAAACACTTAGGATTTAACCTTATGCCATCTAACTAATTTTTTCTACTTTCGTAACCTTCACGCCTAACCTTGTTTCATGTTTACGTTGTGGTTTAGTTAGCTTTACGAGTTTCCAGCAATTCAAGTAGTATTGGATAGGTATCACCCTATCTCTACATATAGATTTCTCTATATGCTGACTATTTTGGCTACTAACTCATGACTAAAGTCGCGAGTGTGCGTAGCCATTCTAATCAATATATGTTTGATCAAAAACATTACAACCTATTAGTTCTTCAGCTATTGTATCATTTACATTTTCAACAGCCTTTAAGACACCTTTTCCCATGTAATAATCTTTTTTTCCATCTCTTAATTCAACTGCTTCATAAATCCCAGTTGATGCTCCTGATGGAACTGCTGCTCTACCCATTGTTCCATCTTCTAGATAAACTTCAACTTCAACTGTTGGAAAACATCTTGAATCTAATATTTGTCTTGCAACAACATCTACAATTTCAACAAAATTTTTCATTCTTACTCCTCCTTATTTTTAGAAATAAATGAAATTTTTATTTGTTCCTAAAATATCTACTTATTTATTTTTTACATTGAAAATAAATAATATTCATTAAATTATAATTATATATTTATATATTTATATATTTTTATATTTTCATCATAAAATTAGGGAAGCTATACTAACTTCCCTTAAATTATAAATTTAATAATCATTTAAATAATATAATTTTATTTTTTTTTCCCATTCCTCAGCTTTTCTTCTATCTATTATATAAATTCCCCTTAAAAACTCTTCTAATATATCTTTTCCATCAAGACCTTTCATTAAATGTCTTGGATAGTCAACTTTTCTTTTGTAGCATTGTTTTGGGTCTATCACTTTTACTCTTTCATCTTTATTTACATATATATCTCTACACCTAGCATCAAGTTTTGTAAATTTTAAGTATTTAAATTCTTTTATCAATATATATATGTTATAAATTAATTGTTGACTTAATCCATTTTCCTCAATATAATTATCTAACCTTTTACCATGTACCATTTCTCTTAATATATAAAAGTCTCCATTTTTATATATGTTAGGAAAATACTTTGATTTTTTAACTTTGTATAATATTTCAGCCTCACTTTTACAAACCTTTTTATTCGTAAATATTTTTATTGCTTTATTTCCTGGTACCTCATAAACAATTCCATTATGACCTTCTCCTAATAACTTAGCATCTTTAAATAGACTTTCTACTTCTTTATCAAAGTCTGCTGAATATGCATATGTCCTAGCCATTATAACCTACCTTAATTAATATTTTTATTATTATATTAATAACTATATGTATTTATAACACCCATTGTTCTATCTAAAAATCCTTGCCATCCTAAAATATTTAATTTTTTAGTAATTCTTATCTTAAATATTTCATGTGATATATATTGTAATTTACAAGCAGTATGCCCCTTACTATCTCTTACTTATAAGCATGATTCTCTAAAATCACCTATGCCATGTGTTGAGTATTCCATTGGGAAACTATAATAAATAATTAACGTTTTCATCTAATATCTTTTTACCAAAGTAAACATGTCTAACAAATTGTTCTTCATCTACTATTGCAATAATATAAGATGTATCCTTTGAATCTAATTTAAATACTTTATTTATCTATTTTCTCCTAAAAATAATGCTGCTAAAACCCCTGGACCTGCATGGGCTCCTACAACATTTCCTATATAATTAATTACTATATTTTTAAATTTAACTTCTTCTAATATCATATTTTTTAATGTTTCTGCTTCCTCTAAGCAATCTCCATGACATATATATAATGTCTCATTTTCAGTATTTATAGCTCTTTCCTTTACTTCATTAACCAAAAACCTTAAAGCTTTTTTCTTTCCTTTAATCTTTTCACCTTGAACTAATTTACCATCATCATCAATATATAAAGTGGGTTTTATATTTAATAATCCTCCAATAGTTGCTGTTGTACTTGAAATACGTCCTCCCCTTTTTAAATGATTTAAATCATCTATTAATATAGAATGAACTACTTTTCTTTTATTCTCTTCTAACCAATTAACAATTTCCTCTGCATTTAACCCATTATTTCTCATATCACATGCCTTTTCCACTAAAAACCCTTGACCTACAGACACGCTTAATGAATCTACTAAATAAATCTTTGCATCAGGATATTCCTCAATTAAATTATTTTTTGCTATATTGGCACTATTAAATGTACCACTTAAATTTGATGATAATGATATATATATAATTGAATCGCCATTCTTTATATGCTTTATAAATTCTTCTTCAAAATCATATGAATTTATTTGTGATGTTGTAGGTGTTGCACCTTTTCTCATTTCAGTATAAAACTCTTTATAAGTTAATGTTTTTCCTAAATCATCTTTTATTAATTTCCCATTTAAATTTAATATTAATGATACTAACCCTATATTTTCTGATTCTATATATTCTTTTGTTAAGTCACATGCTGAATCTGTTATTATCTTAATTCCCATAATTTTTATCCTCATTTAATTTTTAATTATTTTATTTATTCCTTAATGAGATTATATATTTATTTATTATCATTGTCAAATATTTTGATTATCAAATTTTATGATAAAAATATATAAACTAAGATAAATTTATTTATATTGCCATAAATATTTAAACCTATTGAGCTTCTTCTGCTTTACAACTTTAAAAAATTTTATGCTTTCTAATATATAAAAAAGAAGAGGGGATATCCCCTCTCCTTAAAACTATTTTATTAAAGATTCACCTGTCATTTCAGCAGGAACATCTAATCCCATAACTGTTAACATTGTTGGTGCTATGTCAGCTAACTTACCATCTTTTAAAGATTTACCATCTGTATGATTAGATACCCATACAAATGGAACTGGATCAGTTGTATGTGCTGTAAATGGATTTCCAGTTTCAGCATCTATCATAGTTTCAGCATTTCCGTGGTCAGCAGTTATAAATACTGTTCCACCTAATTCTAAAACTTTATCAACAACTCTTCCTAAGCAAGTATCTACAGCTTCAACAGCAGCCTTAGCAGCTTCCATTACTCCTGTATGTCCAACCATATCTGGATTAGCATAGTTTAATATAATCATATCATATTTATCTGAATCTAATCTCTTTATTAATTCATCTGTTAATTCTGGTGCACTCATTTCTGGTTTTAAGTCATAAGTTGCAACCTTTGGAGATGCAATAAGAGCTCTATCTTCACCTTCGTTTTCTTTTTCAACACCACCGTTGAAGAAGAATGTAACGTGAGCATATTTTTCTGTTTCTGCTATTCTTAATTGATTTAATCCCTTAGAAGCAACATATTCACCTAAAGTATTAGTTATAGCTTCTGGTCTGTAAGCAACTTCAACACCTTCTAAAGTTTTATCGTATTGAGTCATTGTTACAAATACTAAATCTAAAGTTTCTCTTTCAAATCCTGTAAATTCTTTATCATTTATAGCTCTAGTTATTTCTCTAGCTCTATCAGGTCTAAAATTAAAGAATACTACTGAATCTCCATTTTTAATAGTTCCTGTTGGAGCTCCATTTTCTTCTATAACACATGGAATTACGAATTCATCTGATTTATTATCAGCATAAGATTTTTCAATACATTCAACAGCAGATGTAGCAGTTTCACCTTTTCCAAGTACCATTGCATCATATGCTAATTGTACTCTTTCCCATCTGTTATCTCTATCCATTGCATAGTATCTTCCTGAAATAGTAGCAATTTTACCTACTCCAAGTTCAGCCATGTAATTTTCTAATTCAACAACGAAGTCTTTTCCTGAACCAGGGGCAACATCTCTACCATCCATAAAGCAGTGAACATATACATTTTTAACTTCTTGTTCTTTAGCTAATTTTAATAATCCTTTTAAATGATCTATATGTGAGTGAACTCCACCATTAGATAATAATCCCATTAAGTGTAATGCACTATTATCATTTTTAGCATTTTCCATAGCTTTTAATAATGCTTCATTTTTAAAGAATCCACCTTCGTTTATTTCTTTAGTTATTCTTGTTAATTCTTGATATATAATTCTTCCTGCTCCAATATTTAAATGACCAACTTCTGAGTTACCCATTTGCCCATCTGGTAATCCAACAAACATACCACTTGCTTGTAATTGTGAGTGAGGATAGTTTGCAACTAATTTATCATAATTTGGTTTATTTGCAGCAGCAACTGCATTTCCATCTCCTGCTGGAGCTATTCCAAATCCATCTAATATCATTAACATTACAGGTTTCTTTGCCATAATTCCCTCCAAATATATATATACTTTTAGTTTCAAAAAAATTATACCTCTGTGAGTTTCATTATATAATTAAAGACAATTGAACCTCACTTGTCCTTAGTACCTTTAATTGAACCATGTTTATTATACTATAATTATTATAGCTAAACAATATAGTTAATTTCTTGTAAACGTTTGTCTAAAAAATTTTCTGATAATTTATTTTTTGCTAAATAACCCAAAAATATTTAATTATTTCAAATTGAAAAGTTTACTAAAAAGCAAAAAAAGAAATCCCTAGCAGAGGATTTCTTTTATTAATTTTAGTAGTTTACGATTTGAGCAAAGTCAGTAGCAACTAAGCTAGCTCCACCAACTAAAGCACCATCGATATCAGATTGAGCCATTTGAGCTTTTATAGTTCCTGGCTTAACTGATCCACCGTATTGAATTCTTATCTTGTCAGCAACTTCTTTACCAAACATTTCAGCTAAGATGTTTCTAATTGCTTTTATTGTTTCGTTAGCTTGCTCATCAGTAGCAGTCTTCCCAGTTCCGATAGCCCAAATTGGTTCGTAAGCTATAACAACTTTTTCTGCTAATTCTGGTGATAAACCTTCTAAATCAGCTTTGATTTGAGCTCCAACAACTTCATTAGTTGTTCCATTTTCTCTTTGCTCTAAAGTTTCTCCACAGCAAAGGATTGGAGTTAAATTGTGAGCAAATGCAGCTTTAACTTTTTTGTTTAAAGCTTCATCAGTTTCATTGAAGTATTCTCTTCTTTCACTGTGTCCTAAAACAACATAGCTAACTCCCATAGCTTCTAACATTCCTGGAGCAACTTCACCAGTGAAAGCTCCCTTTTCTTCAAAGTGCATGTTTTGAGCTGCAACTTTAATGTTTGATCCTTCAACTGCCTTTAATACAGCATCTAAGCAAACAAAAGTAGGACAAACTACTACATCACAAGTAGCATCCTTTACTAATGGCTTTAATTCATTTATAACTTTAACAGCTTCTTCTGGAGTATAGTGCATTTTCCAGTTTCCAGCAATAATAGCCTTTCTCATTTAATTCACCTCTAATAAAATTTTTTCAAAGTTTTTAGTAACAAGTTTACAGTTACAAATGACAAGTCAAGATAGAACCCCCTAATGGAGTTTCTAAAAATATATTTCTCTAAAATTCAGCCTAAGCTGAATTTTTTCCTCAACTTGCCACTTATCACTTGCCACTCTTAACTATTTCTACTTGTCGTTTAAAGCAGCAATTCCTGGTAATGTTTTACCTTCTAAGAATTCTAAAGAAGCTCCACCACCTGTAGAAATGTGAGTCATCTTATCTCCAAATCCTAAGATATTAACAGCAGCAGCTGAGTCTCCTCCACCGATAACTGTTGTAGCATCTGCATCTGCCATAGCTTTAGCAACAGCAATTGTTCCTTTGTTGAAGTTTTCGAATTCGAATACTCCCATTGGTCCGTTCCAGATAACTGTCTTAGCATCTTTTATTGCTTCAGCATATAAAGCTTCTGTCTTAGGTCCGATATCTAATCCCATATATCCAGCTGGAATATTTTGATCTTCAGTAACCTTAGCTTCAACATCCTTGAATCCATCAGCAATTCTGTGATCTACTGGTAATAAGAATTTAACACCTTTAGCTTCAGCTTTAGCTATCATTTCCTTAGCATAATCCATTCTATCATCTTCACATAAAGAAGTTCCGATTTCATATCCTTGAGCTTTTAAGAATGTATAAGCCATTCCTCCACCAATGATAATTGTATCAACTTTTTCTAATAAGTTGTTGATAACAGCTATTTTATCAGAAACCTTAGATCCACCTAATATAGCAACGAAAGGTCTAACTGGGTTATTTACAGCTTCTCCTAAGAACTTTAATTCTTTTTGAATTAAGTATCCGCATACAGCTGTATCAACGTAGTTAGTTACTCCTACAGTTGATGAGTGAGCTCTGTGAGCTGTTCCAAATGCATCGTTAACATAAATGTCACATAAAGAAGCTAATTCCTTAGATAATTCTTCTCCGTTCTTAGTTTCTTCTTTTCTGCATCTAGTGTTTTCTAATAATACAACATCTCCGTCTTTCATATCAGCAACAGCTTTTCTAGCGTTTTCTCCAACAACTTCTTCGTCTCTAGCGAAAACAACTTCTTTACCTAACATTTCGCTTAATCTTACAGCAACTGGTGCTAAGCTCTTAGATGCATCTTTTCCTAAGTGTGAGCAAAGTATAACTTTAGCTCCATTTTCAATTAAGTATTTGATTGTTGGAAGAGCTCCTACTAATCTATTTTCATCAGTTATAACTCCATCTTTTAATGGTACGTTAAAGTCACATCTTACTAAAACTCTTTTACCTTTAACTTGAACATCTTCAATTGTCTTTTTATTAAAGCTCATTCTTTTCACCTCATAAATTTTTATAGTTTTATCTATAATTTTAAAATAGGCCCGGTCTTATAAGTATGCCTTAGAGACCGGACCCTGTTTAGGATCTTATAAGAGTGCTTTTATAAGCATCTAAATCCATATATAATTATCTATTAAAATTAAGCTAATTCAGCGAAGTATTTAATAGTTCTAACCATTTGGCTAGTGTATGAGTTTTCGTTGTCATACCATGAAACAACTTGAACTTGGTATAATCCTTCTCCTATTTCAGATACCATAGTTTGAGTTGCATCAAATAATGAACCGTACTTGATTCCGATGATGTCTGAAGAAACTAATTCTTCTTCAGTGTAACCGAATGATTCGTTAGAAGCAGCTTTCATAGCAGCGTTGATTCCTTCTACAGTTACATTTTCACCCTTAACTACAGCAACTAAGATTGTGCTTGATCCAGTTGGAACTGGTACTCTTTGTGCAGAACCGATTAATTTTCCGTTTAATTCTGGGATAACTAATCCGATAGCTTTAGCAGCTCCAGTTGAGTTAGGAACTATGTTAACAGCTCCAGCTCTAGCTCTTCTTAAATCACCTTTTCTTTGAGGACCGTCTAAGATCATTTGGTCTCCAGTGTAAGCGTGGATTGTAGACATTATACCAGATTGGATTGTAGCATAGTCATTTAATGCTTTAGCCATTGGAGCTAAGCAGTTTGTAGTACAAGATGCAGCTGAAATTATGTTATCTTCAGCAGTTAAGATATCTTGGTTTACGTTGAATACAACTGTTGGAAGGTCGTTTCCAGCTGGAGCTGATATAACAACTTTCTTAGCACCTGCTTCAATGTGAGCTTGAGACTTAGCTTTTGATACGTAGAATCCAGTACATTCTAATACTACGTCAACATCTAATTCACCCCATGGTAATTTAGAAGCATCAGCTTCAGCATATATTCTGATTTCTTTTCCATCTACAGTGATTGAGTTTTCACCAGCAGTAACTGTATCACCTAAAGCGTATCTTCCTTGTGCTGAATCATATTTTAATAAGTGAGCTAACATTTTTGGGCTTGTTAAATCGTTGATAGCAACTACTTCGTACCCTTCAGCTCCAAACATTTGTCTAAATGCAAGACGTCCTATACGTCCAAAACCATTAATTGCAACTCTTACCATTACAATTACCTCCTAAAAATAGATATTATATATTTAAAATTAAATTTTAAATCATGATTAAAAATTTCTCAAAGTTTTAATTAATTACTATTTTTGAAAATCTATTTATGAGATTCTATTAATTTAGCAATTTTTCTCCCTGCAGCTTCATCTGTTACTAAAACAGCCTTTTCATTGTTCATTTCAGTAGCAATAATTGCTTCAACTTTATTTTCTCCTGCAGCTACAGCAATATGTGTGTTAATTTTCTTTGAGTCATTGAAATTTATTCCAATTGGTGTGTTTTCTGAAACTACTTGTGAATTTTTATTAAAATAGCATCCATAAGCTTCACCAACTGCTCCAATACTTTTAAGTTTACTTATATATTCCTCTGATAATCCACGCTTTTTAGCCATGTGAATTGCATTTCCTATTCCATAAATTAAAATATCTGCATTATGAATATTATCAACAACTTCTTTTATTTGTTTTTCTTTAAGAAGTCCTTCTAAAACATTCAGACTAACATTTTCTGGAATATGAAGTAATTTATAAGTACCATCAAGCTTGTTTGCTAATGATGCAGCTAAATAATTAGCTTGACTTTCAACTTTTCTTCCCATTCCGCCTCTAGCTGGAATAACAAGAATATCTGAAACATTATTTATCTTAGGGAAAGCTTCCACAACTTCCTTAATTGTACTTCCTCCAGTTATGGCTATTATATCATGATCCTTAATGATATTTTTTACATAGTTAGCTGCTGCTTTACCTAGTTCCTTAATTGTTTCTGGATTTTCATTAACATTTCCTGGAACTATTACAACATCTTTTACACCTAAAAATGATTTAATACATTTCTCAATGTCATTTAATCCCTTAATTTGATAAATAAATTCTTTTAATCCCTCTAAGACATTTTGTCCATCTTTTGTAACTGTCATACCAGGGGTATTTATTTCTATTAAGTTTTGTGATTTTAATAAATCAATTTCATTTCTAACTACTCTTTCACCAAGATCTAGTTCACTTGCTAGCATTCTTCTTCCAATAGGTTGGTTGTAATAAATTGTTCTTAAAACATTATATCGTTTTTCAAGAACTTCTACTAGCTCAGGAACTATCTTTTTTTGCAATTCTAATATTTCCTGCACTTCAGCCCCTCCTTTTGGACTAAAAATGTCCCAGCAATGACTTTTATGTCCCACATTTATTATTATAAAACAGATATCTAAAATTTGAAAGTCTTTCTAGTAATTTTTTTTATATTTTTTTCTTTTTTTAATTAAATTTATTAAATTTAGGTATATTTAATATAATTAATATATTTATTTTCTAAATTTACCTTTATATTTTATGTATTTTGATATTACTATATTCAAAAACAATATTCCACTATCCCCTTAATATTCCAAGGTAGATATTTATTTTTTCATTGATTTTTAATATTTTAAACTGCTTATTTATAGTACTTTAATTAATATTCCTTATGAAAAAAGGGATGACGCATTAAGAATAAATACTACAATATATTGTGTTGATTTTTATTTTTTAAAACAA